>JAABUW010002782.1_pt1 | contig 25999 bp, 48 predicted proteins | sample 5560081 | NCBI WGS metagenome assembly JAABUW01 (sample SAMN10711882, study PRJNA513363) | rock metagenome | isolation source: Antarctica rocks | place: Antarctica: Victoria Land, Knobhead sud | reverse complement strand
CAGTGTCGAGGCAGGCCACCATGCACAACTTGTTGAACCAGTTGCGGTTGCGCATCGCCGCCACTACCGCACTGAGCGCATGCAACACTGCAAAGGCTGCATCCGCCCACAGACCCCGCAGCATCGATTCTCGGCTGCCAGGGACAGTCACAGCTCACTGAGCGTCCGGTGTCGCGGCGCTGAGCTGACAGGCAGGCGACAGATCAGCCAGTCGAAGTCCAGAAGTAAGCGGCAGCGGTAGCAAGAGGCATGCTGACGAAGCCGGGCACGGCGGCGCCTGCATCGTGGACGGACATAGTCAAGGGAAAGACACGATGAATCACTTGATGCCCAAGCACTCAGCGGCGTATAACGTGAATGTCGATACATTCTGCCAGCAGCACGGCTGCAGGAGAAGGAGGACGCGGTGCAGTTTTGGGCACACGCGGCAGGTTGAGGCCGCAGTAGGCACATGTTCGTTTTACCGTAGTCACGGGCATGAGCCGCGGATGAAAACATCATGCCCTTTTACTGAGTCACTCGCGGTCACTCGCGGCCGCGCCGCCGCCGCCGCATTTTCCGCCGAGTCAAAATTGGCCCATTCCGGCTCTTTTAGATAGCGTATGAAATGGAAACGTAGCAAACGATCGATTGCACACCATTCGCACGCTTTGGGAACGATGTGCGAAAGTTGGAGTCGAGTTGCTTTTTCCCGCAAAATTCGAGTATTCTGGCCTACTCGCGGACTCGCCCGTAACATTTGCAAAACAGCTCGTGGACAGCTAAACCCTTCAATGATCCGCGGCACATGCCAATGACTACGGTATGTGTCATGTTTCGGGGTGCATGCGATAGGTGAGGAGGGGACAGAATGATGATTGCCGAATTCATGTTGGCATGCTTGGGGAGGTGGATCCCATCGGCTCATCTGCTCAGTGTCATCAACATTTTGCGACATGATGACACACGATCGTTTATCGGTGATTTGATGCCTTATCAGCCTGAGTGAGGCTGGCGGGTGTAATCTATCTATGCGTGGAGCTGAGGTCTAGGTGTCAACGTTTGAGGGCGCGCTCTGCCTTTGGAGGCATCACCCTTACAGCACCCTGCGAACATCAATTTGGCCCAGGCTCCCGCCTGCTTATGTGCAGGCCTGCATGCGTGTCTGCAGTGTGCAGGCGACGATGTAGATGTCGCAGGTGACTCGAAGACTAGCTTGAAGACGCCGCCTCGAAGACCTCGCCAACATTTCCGCCGGACTCGAAATGCGCAATGTTCTACGGCTTGGTTAATTCCAAGTCTTTCACCGTTCTTTGGCTAGCTACCAGATGTTTTCCTCGTTTTTCCTCAACCCCTCTCTCTCTCTCGTCCCTTGCGCCTCGTGTCCAAACATCTGCGTTACTCAAAGTCGTCATAATCTCATGAGATCAAATAACCTCTTCACGGACACTTGTTGTTCAATGAACGACTGTCAACTCAGTTTCGAGGCCGGCCTCTGCACGGTACTTGAGGACGGCAATGCAGAAAGTCCCACCATGCACGCCGTCGTCTGCTACATCTCAGAGAGCTGCGCGCACGGTCTTGCTCGCCCCCGTCACCCGCCGCGTCACGGCAAGTTAGGCATGGCATTGCGGGGCGCCATCATGCCTCATTGCTCCGCTGCGGCCACGCCATACTGCCGCCGCCATGACATCACAGGATGTAGGGAACAGCGTAGCGGGGCGCGGGGGCACCGCCCTGCCTCGTTGCCATGTTGCCGCACAACATGCGCCGCCAATGGGCCCACTGCTGCTGCTGCTGCTGCCACGTCGTCAAGCTGCTGTCTCTCGCAGGAAGTAGGACACCGTGTCGCGGGGCGCCACCCTGCCCCGCCGTGGTATCTCGCCGCCCCAGCATGCCCCGCCGCCGAACGCAGCCGCATTGTCCGCCGCGTCACAGGAAGTAGGGGACGGCGTTGCGGGGCGCCATCATAGTGCTGTTCTCCTCCGTCTCGGTGAAGTACTTGACCTCCCGCTCCAGGTTGTCCCCGAAGCACAGGATGCTGGCCACGTTGCCGCACCTGCGTGCAGTAATACAGCTCGCACGAGGGGCGTGAACATTTGAGGGAAGGGCCTGAGGCAGAGCAGGCAGCAGCTGCGCTGGGTTTCAGGGCCGCCACTGGCCAGCATGTGCATGCTGCGCAAGCACCACACGCAGCCGCAGCGGCACCACCACTCTGAATCTTGAAGCCGACCTGTAGCAGTAGTCATGCACGGACCAGACAGTGACGAGGCTCTTGTCAGCGAAATGTGCTTGGGAATCAAGAAAGGCAAGACGCCGCGGCAAGATGCAGCGGGAAGACGAATCGTTCCCATGGGAAGCCAGGCCGCACTGGTAGCAGTAGTTGGGCACGGATCAGACAGTGACGAGGCTCTTGTCGGCGAACATGTGCTTGGGGATCAAGATGGAGGCGGGAAAATGAATCTTTAGCATGGGAAGCCAGGCCGCACCGGTAGCAGTATGAGCGCGGACCAGACAGTGACGAGGCTCTTGTCGGCGAACATTGTGCTTGGGATCAATAAAAGGCGGAAGACACCGCGGAAAGATGGAGCGGAAGACGAATCGTTCCGATGGGAAGCCAGGCCGCACCTGTAGCAGTAGTTGGGCGCGGACCAGACGGTGACGAGGCTCTTGTCGGCGAACATGTACTTGAGGCCCTCCTGCACCAGCTGGTGCGCCCGAGCCACCAGCTCCAGCCCGTTGACGCGGTTGAACTCTGCCGTGACACGGCCCCCGAACAGCCACCCTGCCCCGCGCGGGCTCACCGCCCTGTCGCAGAAGGATGGCCTCCGTGTATCTACTGTTGAGGCCCGTGATCTTTTGCCCACCTGCAGCTTCGCATCTGCAAGGTGCTGCAGACGGCTCTCACCCCTGCATGTGGGCCGCTTGCTGTGCGCACACGCACATGGGCACACAACAGCCTCTGGGATCTGAAGAGCACAGGCGGCCTGCTAAAACCTGCAGGTTCTGGCACAGCAGCGAAGACACACCAGGTGTCGATGTCCTCGGGGTCGGACCACATGAGGTCGCAAAAGGGGCCCTCGTGCGGGATCTCGCACACCCGCTCGATCGTGCGTATCTGCGGTGGCGCGAGTGGACAGCGTCAGCACTGTTCCAGGACTTTAAAGCTACAGCAGGGTGGCTGCCGACAGTGCAGACTGGTGTGCGCTGCAGCAGAAGGGCACAACATGGGCGCACCTGGTCTAGTGTGCGCAGGTCTGGGGACAGGCCGCCGTGCACGCACAGCACCCGACCGTCTATGAGCGCCTGCAGGAGCGCAACATGGTAATGCAACCAAGAAACAGGCTGCCATGAACTTCAGGCCATACAACAGCGGGTGTGGGTGACGCGCTTGGCGTGTGCATGTGTCCGCACTGCGCAAAGCATTGCTGGCTGTGTATCGGCAAGGCATCGCCTGGCCATGTGTGCTGTATCAGAAACACAGGAAGAAACAGCACTGAGACACAGGAAGAGCGGTACCCACCGAGAGCGTCAGGTAGTCGAACACCTCTGTGCAGTATCGCCAAGCGTTGGCGTTGCCATACTTTCGTTGGCACTCGTCATAGAAGCCATACACCTGCACACACGCCGGCATTGTGTCTTAAGAGCATGCAAAACAGCATCAGAATAGAGGGGGAGCAGCTTCATCCAGAGATGAATGCAGTGCTGCACAAGCGTACTCTGGAAATGCAGGGTGTTGGGTTGCAGACTGGTGCTGCAAGCGCACCTGCGTGATCTGCCGGCTCTCGTGATTGCCCCGCAGCAGCGTCATGTTCGCCGGGTACTGCGCCTTAAGCAGCAACAGCAGCGTGAACACCTCCAGGCTGTTGTACCTGTTGGAGTGGCGCATGATTCGCAGTCAGATGGGAGTGCATGTCCGGCGGGCAAGCGTGTCGCCGCATTCTTGGCATCATCGCGCATGCCGTGCACCCTGGAGAGGCGGTAATCCTGAAAGGAACCCTTGTGCGCAAGGTCTTGGTTCAGCAACTGCCATCTCCAAATAACTTTTTTCGCTCACCCCCGGTCCACGAAGTCGCCCATGAAGATGTAGGACTTCTCTGGTAGCTGCCCACCCGTCTCCAGCAGCTTTAGCAAGTCGTGAAACTGCCCGTGGATGTCGCCGCACACCTGTGTCGTGCAAATCACACAGTGGCATTACCACCTTGAGCCAGCTGGTGCCCACCATAAAATAGCTGAGAAATGGACGCGCGCTTTAGGCACCGTGCAGTGCATTTGCACATGCGCACTGTGACGGGACTGTTGACCGGCTGCACGTTGGACTCCTCCACCAGGATCTCCTTCACCTGGATAAAAATGACCAGAAGATCAGCTTCCAGGCTTGGCCCCCATGCAGGCAGGCAAGTTGCGAGCAGGGCAGGTGCAAGCAGGCAGCTCCAGCGCGGTTTGCTCACATATTCACACAGAGCCTTGAGCTCGTCCTCCGCCAGGTACTCGCAGCCTCTGACTTTCTCCGTCCATTTGTCTAGGTCCACCCCCATCCGGGAGGCGAGTGGCGATGGCTGCTGCTGGAAAAACTCGTCAAGAGCAGATGCCCTGACACCAACTTGTCAGCTGCTCCCTGCTGTAAGATCACGGCCTGATGCAGCACGTCAGCTGTGTACTCGGAATTGAAGGATACGCCAAGCAGAAGGCCTGCTCTGCAGCTGGAATTGCCTCTCTCAGGTTGCTGACGTCCAATTTCGCTGAGCACAGGGGCAGCCGTGAGGCGCAGGGAGTTGAAGTCAGCGGCAGTAGTTGCTCCTAGAACGGCCAGGTTGCCAGCGACGCGTGAACAAGTTCTGCTTCATGGTCCTGAGTGCCCAGTGGTGCATGAAACCTTGCTGGCCGAAAAACCTGAAGTTTGCCTCACCTACCTGCGTGCCTGGCGCTGCTCGCTGCTGGTTCACTTTCTGTCTGCGCACTGCTCCTTGATAGATTCCGGGTTGTCGAGTGGTTGCCAGCGCGCATTGCCATTGAAGCGCTCAAGAGCCCGTGTTCTCACACTCGGATGTCTGGGTGTTTGCCGTGCAGTCGAGAGCTGCTGCTTGTTGTCGAGCCATAGAGCCTTGAGCCTCGTCCAGCAGGGGTCTTGCGATCGGCCTTGTCGAAACCGCAGTCCAGCTCGGCAGGTCGCTGCAGCAGTGCTGAGTGCACCTGCGACGACACGCAGCTGCCTAGCGCAGCTGCTGTACTGGCTGGCAGCCTCGCGTTCGACATGTGGTAGTCAATCCTAGCATTCCAAGGCTTTGCAAGCCTGTGACAAGTCCCCTGATGGCACCCCCGGAGCAGCAGGGGGACCGCAGCGGCGGCGGGCGCAGCAGCAGCGCCGGTGGCAAGCTGTCAGCCGGGCCGCCCGGCCGCAGCAGCCAGCAGCATTACAGCGGCGGCTGGCAGCGTGACAGGGGGACCGACGCACGCAGGGACAGCGACTTCGCGGACAGGTGCGGTTGGTAGCATACGTGTCTTGACAGCTGCGTGCGCTGCAATGCGATTGCAACAATTCGCACGATCGATTCTCCAGGGCAATGCTTACACTTCGAGGCATGAGCTATGCAGCGTAATTGCAACTGACGTTGTATTGCCCTCTCGCTGCAGGGGCCGCGACAGCCATGGGGCGCGGTACAGCCAGGAAGGGCGCGAACGCGATAGGTGCAGCTTGCCTGCACCTTGCATACAATCTAGCTGCACTGCCGCATGTCAGCTGACCAAATTTAAACACCTGCACCATGCCTGCTGCACAGCTTATCAGACGCTGCATTTCCCAATCTGAAAGGTTGCCGCGTGTACTGCCGCAGACTGCCTAAGCTGTGGCCGGCAGTCTGTGGCTCTCTTTCTTCCTTTCGAGGTGCATTTTGTTGACACGCACTGCGCCTGCTGCTGCAGGGACCGCGGCGGGCGGGAGCCGTACCCCCGCGCCTCCTCGGCGTCCGGCATCCGCAGCCCCCTGGGGCCATCGGGCCGCTCGCCGGCGCCGCCGCTGGACCCCGCCCCCGGCACGGCCACCCCGCCCGGCGGCCGCCCCCCGTCCTCGGGTGACGCCAGCGGCCTGCGGCACAGCAGTCTCGTGGCCGACGCAGCGAGGCTGGTGCGGGAGCGTGCCGCGCGCGAGGCGGAGGCGGCGCGGCCGGCCGCGGCGGACGACTCCCCGCCCCCTGGGGGTCTGTCACTCTTGACCGTATGCAAGCATGTCGGTCCGGAGTTCATCCTGATGGCGTGTGCTCTTCCATACTGCATATGCATGTGGCAATGAAAGGACCTCTCCTCGCTGCCTGTCCAATTTTTCGCGAGTCCCTTGGTGACAAAGTAACAAACTTCATCAGGCAGCAACTTAAGCGTCATGGCTGCAATGTGAGGCTTGCTCATCCACCTACGCAGTCGTGGAGGGGAAGCGAAAGGGGCGCTGGGTGGACGACGACCCGGGGGATGCGGAGAGGACGGCGGCGCCGGACTCGCCGTCATCCGCTGAGGATGGCGAGCTGCCGTCGGCGGCGGCGCCCGCCAAGCGCGCCCGCCACGAGCCCATCGTGTGGCGCAGCGGCTCGCAGCCAGGCGCCGAAGACGATGGTTGCCGCGGAGCTGTCAGGGACCGCGATGGCGGCAGGGAGCGCGGCAGTGGCAGGGACCGCAGCAGGCGGGACGGCGACAAAGAGCGCGGCACGGAGCGGGGCAGGGAGCGCGACGATTCGGCAGACGCCGGCAGGGGCGGCTCTCCTTCGCTCGGGGCGGCGGCGGCTAGGGATACATCTGCCGTCCCGTCGCCGGGCGCGGAGCTGCAGGGCCTGCGCGCTGCGGCGCTGCGGCGGCAGGAGGGCGCCGGCTCCTCCGGCGCGCTGGATCGCGCGATGGAGCGCCGCGGCCGCGGCGCTCTATGCGCGCCGGCTTCACCGCAGCCGCCGCGCAGCGCCAGCCCGCCGAGCCGGCCCGGCAGCGCCACTGGCGGCCGCGCATTTGCGCAAGCCAGCCCGGCGCTGCCGCGCCCCGGCAGCTCCCTTGGGCGGTTGGCGGGGCCGGCAGAAGCGGCCGCGGGTCAGCTGCGGTCGGCAGCAGAGATTGCGGCGGCAGAGCTGGCGGACTTTCAGGCGGCGATGGAGGGCGACCTGGACTTTGATCCGACAGCGCCGGCTGCCATGAAGGCATCGCCCTCCGGCTCGGAAGGTAGCGCCATGCGTGACCAGAGTGCCCACTGCAAGTCCCGCTGCTCCTTCAGCATCAGGGGCGCTCTTCTCCCCTTTGTCGCCCTTCTGCACTCCCCGGCCGTCATGCAGAGCATCCTATCGGTGAGTCTGCTGCGGCAGGCCTTGCCTGACGCCAGCACACGCGGCAGAGTGCGCCGCTGCCAATTCTATGATGACAATGTCACCTCCATACTTGGAATCGTTAAAGCGGTCCCACTCAGCGTTCAGCATTTGCGCGCAGACGAGGAGCCGGCGCCAGAGGCGGTCCTGCAGGCGTCTGCGCCGCGGCCCGATGTCGCCGCTGCCGCCGCCGCCGCGCCGCGCGGTGACGACGATGCGGCGTCGGAGGCATCTCTTGAGGACGGCCACGGCCACGGCAAAAGCCGTTGGCACGAGGAGGAGATCGCCAGCGACAAGGCCGGGGTGCGCGCTGAACATCGTGAAAACGTGATTCGTTACATGGCAACTGATTGGGCAATGCACCAGCACGATCTCGAACCGGCAACTCTGCAAGTGCGCCGAATGCAGTGGCAGCTGCGAGGTCTTGCAGCATAGGCAGGTGTTGCAGCTTCCCAGAATGGAAGACTGCGTTCGGGGCGCTGCAGGGCCGGCTCGGCAGAGGCGGACGGGGCACTCGTGGCGCTGAATGGGCAGCAGTCCTCGTCATCACCACGCTCTTTGACTCTGTGCAGGGCAGGGAGACGGCGGTGGAGGCGGCGGAGGCGCTCGCGGCGCTGTGTCTGCTGAGACCAATCAGCAGCACCGTTCATGTTCTGCCTGTGAAGCTATCGTTTCCGCCGCAACTATTCTGGGTTTGCGGCGCTGCAGGGTGGGGAGACGGCGGCGGAGGCGGAGGCGGTGGTGGCGGCGCTGAACGAGCGGGAGCTGGCCAGCTTGGAGGGCGGCGAGGCCAGCCGCCCCGCCTCTGACGGCGCCGTCAGCGACTCCGATGCCGAGGAGGGTGCCCCCGTCAGGTGATGCTCTGATGCGCTTTTGGCAGCGAGTACGCGTCGAACAGCTTTGCTCCATGCCGCAACCCATTCATCGTCGAGCTCTGCAGCACATGTTCCTGCAGTTGTCAAGGCTGGAAACCGGCCTTCGGCCTGCTGCGGCATTCTGAATTTCGCACACACCTGCACGCTCTCTGGGCCATCAGCCTCAGCCTCGTGAATATATGCGCTGGTCGAACCTATTGTCTGAAGGGAGTGCCTGCTCGCCGCGCAGGGGGGTGTCGATGCTGCAGGAGTGCCGCAGCGTGGAGGAATTCGAGCGGCTGAACCGCATCAGCGAGGGCACCTACGGCGTCGTGTACCGCGCCCGCGAGAAGGCCACCGGCCGCATCGTCGCTCTTAAAAAGGTGCGCCCCAAAGCACAGAAACAGCTGCCGCCGCAGTGCCCTGCTTAGTGGTGGCATTCCCCGCTTTTTCGGTGCTGCCACCCGTGGGGCGACTTAAAGCAAGTGCTTGACACCCTTTCGTGTGCTGGAGCCATTTCCTAGTGGGCGAGATAAGCTGGGTGCAGACCGCCGATCCAATTCAATTCGCAGGTGAAGATGGACAAGGAGCGCGACGGCTTCCCACTGACGGCCATCCGGGAGGTCAACATCCTGCTGTCCTTTCACCACGCCGCCATCGTGGACGTGTCCGAGGTGCGCCCGCTGTCTTCGAGGAGAGGTACGCCGGAGCGTATATTGATTCACGCTCATACTGACACATTGCCGGCACTGCTTGTTTGGCAGGTGGTGGTGGGCAAGAGCCTGGACAGCGTGTTCATGGTCATGGAGTTCATGGAGCACGACCTCAAGCAGCTCATGGAGGACATGCCGCAGCCCTTCTCCATCGCCGAGGTCCGCCCGTGCATTGCACCATGCATGTGGTTTTGTCGCAGGCTTGCGTTCGTTTTCGGCACAGCAGAGCGGCGGCGACTGGAATCGCAATCTTGCGCTACCCGCGGCTCTAAAGTAATTGGAGTGTTGTTTGCCGCCCTTGTGTCTTGCATTGAAGATACTATCGACGAAGCTGGCAGATTTATGGTGGTGTGTCGTGTGCAGACGAAGACGCTGATGTTTCAGCTGTTTGACGGCATCGAGTACCTGCACGACAACTGGGTGCTGCACCGCGACCTAAAGACCTCCAACATCCTGTACAACAACTGCGGCGAGCTCAAGGTGTGCTGCCCCGCATGTCCAACTTGCAGCTCAATTGATGCTCAAAGTTCACCACTGCGCTGTGGAACCCGCTTCTCGCATGGCTAGACTCGCCCACAACCCCTCGTTAGCATCCTTCCCTTTGGAATAACGCTTTGTGTTGATGTTCTCCCGATTGTGTGGCCGCAGATCTGCGACTTTGGGCTGGCGCGGCAGTACGGCTCGCCGCTGCAGGCGTACACGCACATGGTGGTTACCCTCTGGTACCGCTGCCCCGAGCTGCTGCTGGGTGCGCTCTCGACCCTAATAATCAACCCGTGTGCTGTGGACCTGCTGCCGACTCTGGGCTGCAGAGCTCAGGCACCGGCCTGGCGCTGCTCTGTGTCGGCAGACCGTCGTGCTGGTTCATTGTGACGGCTGTGCGGTGTGCATCTTGCGGAAGGTTCTTGTCACTGTGCATCCGCATGTGGCCTCCGTAGCCTCGCACTCGTTCCCCAAACGACCACGGCCACGGCCTCTGATGGACATTCTCGCCGACGCTGTGCCCTGTCGCAGGCGCCAAGGAGTACTCCACCGCTGTGGACATGTGGTCCCTGGGCTGCATCATGGCGGAGCTGCTCTGCAAAAAGGTGCGCGCCAACCATCGTGGACTCAGTCCGGCAGGATACTAGCGCATCACGCTTTACGCAGGGGGAAATGCCTGTCTATGAAAGCAAAGGCAGTCTTGCTACCTGCGTGTACGGAGCAGCTTTCTCACGTACCGAACTGTCTGCGCAGGTGAGCAATACAAGCAAACTACAGCTCCTGGATAGGGTTTTCAGTTCCTGCGCACACAGGTGCTGTTTGACGGGCGCAGCGAGCTGGACCAGATCGACAAGATCTTCAAGCTGCTGGGCTCGCCCAACGAGAAGATCTGGCACGGCCTGTCCAAGCTCCCCGCCGCCGGCAAGGCGAGTTTCAACCCACCCAGCAAAGGCGGTTCCTCACCCAGATGCCTGCCGCACTCTTGTGCACTCGTTGAAAGAGAGCTTGACCGAGCTCGCGACGTGTGTGTGCATCAGCGTCCAATCCCAGGCGCACAACCCAGCAGCCCCTTCCACTAGCCAAATGCATGCTTCTGCAGCCCGTGCTGCACACGCCTGCAGCTAACATCAATTTGGATGCATTTTTCCATATGATTTCGCAGATCAAATTCCCGTCGCAGCCGTACAACCTGCTGCGCACCAAGTTCCCAGCGCCGCCGGCGCTGGGCGGCGCAGCGGGGCTCTCTGACGCCGGCTTCGACCTGCTCAACCGGCTGCTCACGCTGGACCCCTCACGCCGCATCACCGCCAAGGAGGCTCTCGACCACCCTTGGTGAGCTAAAACGGCGTGGTTCTTCCTGGCAATCTGGGTTGTTCATCCCTGACGTCCACTATCGTCTGCTGCTCGCGCTGGGTGCCTTGAGCTGCATCACCGCAAAGGAGGCGCTGGACCACCCCTGATGCACCGCTTTGATTGCCGAGTTTTTTTGATATTGTATGCAGTCTTGCGGTCTGCCAGCTGCCAGCTGCAGTTCTGTCAGCAGCTGATGCTGGGCCCGTATCGGCGCACGAGAGAGAACGCGCTCACTTCAACATTTCCCCAACCAGTCATCAAACAGTGACACAAGTAAGTGATCTCCTGACCGCAGGTTCCAGGAGGCGCCCAAGGCGAAGGACAAGGCGCTCATGCCGACGTTCCCATCGCGGCAGGACAAGATGCGGGCGCACCAGCAGGCGTCGCCCGATCCGCGCATCGTCGACGGCCGCCGCGCCGCGCTTTCCAAGGCCAAGGACTCCGGCGGCATCTTCAGCTTCCCCAAGTGACGAGCCGGGCCGGCTTCGGCTGCTGGGAATCCCCAGCAAGGACGAGGAACTGGAGTCTGACGGCATCTTCAGTTGTGGAAGCTGCACCGTCGGCTGCGGCTGCATCTACAGCTTCCCTAAGTGATGAGCTGCCTACTGCCGCTGCTGTGGCGCGTCAGCTACAATCCCTCGAAATGCGAGAACACGGCACAGCCACGCTCTGTGATCTAGGTTTTCCTGTCGGCGCAGGCACCCAGAGGTGATGGCCGTGTGCTGCCTGCAATCAGCAGGTCAATGGAGGCGTCGCACACCGTTGGAAGTATGTGCTTTGTCGATCTTGTTGATATTTCGTAGTGACAGTACGTCTGTGTGCGCAAGTGCTTGGGAAGAGGCAACTGAAGCAACCTTGTGGCACTGTCTAGGATTTTGACACACCGCCACTCTTCTGCCTCGCGGCGCCCATGTCGGCCATGTACATAGACATGTCTGGCAATTTAAACAGGGCCATCAGGCACAAGCGCCATATGCCGCATGCTCAATCATGCAGAAGCGTAGTTGAACAGCATCCAGCTGCGCCATGTGCCCGGGAGCACACGAGTGCGACCAACAGCCGCTGCATTTGCAGTTATATGAGGGGAGCTGTAAAATAATGCGTGTCGAGGAGCATCTTGCGCGACGTTTTCTCTCCGGTGCGTCTCTCAACGCTTGCCGTGCAGACTTGTGATCAGATCGATTGCAATTGATGTATGCCATACGTAACCCTGGCGTCACTGTCGTTTGCCCGCAGAGGACGCGTTGTGTTCCGCAGAAGTCGGCCCTTGAGGCAGGATCCTGCATGCTATCGTAGCCGAAGTTTGTCGCGACTTGCGTTACTAGAAACTGTAGATATAATTCGCGAGGAGAAAATCCTTCTGGATCGCCATGGTGGCGATCGGGTTGCGTCCTCGCCTCCGACCAACCACACTGCAGCCGTGTGCGCGAACGGCGTCCGTGGGTTACTCGAGGATAGGTGCACTCGATGCATAAACGTGCGCTTCGTTAGACGCCCGAGTTCAGTGTCAAGCAGTTATCTCATTAAACTGAGCATCTGAAGCTGCTTCGGGCAGGTCGTCGGCATGCCGCCGCCACGTCGCCGCAAATGCAGCCGGCCGCGCAGCCGCTGGCAGCCTACCAGCGGCATTTGAATGATCAGGTAGATAGCGCGTCAGCATGCTTTGAAGAAATTCCAGAATCTTGACTGTATTTCAAGTCATGTGGGATGAGAATTGCATTTCCTGTATAGCCCTGCTAGATTTTCGACAGATATTCGAGCGGCGGCGAGCTGCGATGACAGATGAATAACTTGGAAGCTGCTTGACTAGAAACGCCTGTACTGGCGCAGGTCAAGGCGCTCAATTCTGCGCATATATCCCACAGGAAGCGGTTTCCTGGGGCAGTGTCAGCCATCAAGGGGGACGACAGCAGTGTTGTGCACTACGGGCCGCTTCGCAAATCAGAGGAACCCGCTGCGACGCCGCCGGTGGTGACCCCACCAGAAGCCCCAGGCATTGTTGATCTTCGTTTCGGTGCACTCAACTCTTTGTGCGCTTGTTGCGAACGATACATGCAATCAAGACTGTTGCGGTGTACTCAACTCTGTATCACACATCTGCTCGGCCACGGTTCATGCTCACAACCAACCCATCACCACAGTCACATCCACTTACCGATCACGCCACCACCGTGCAGAAGAGCCTCTGCACCCAGCGGCAATGTTAGGCCGGATCATCCTGTGGTTCAGCCGCCTGACAACACTGTCGATGTATGGTGAGCGCACACTACGCTGGCTGCATGCACATATAAAATGCAGTGGCGGTTGGGCATTTTTGTGCCGGCTCCACTCGACTCATGCACTGCTGTTGCACATGCTTACATGAGTTTCATTTTGCTGTTCATGCGTGCATGTCTTCAGTGCCACGTGTTTCTGTGGCATGCACTACCGACTACACGTGATTTCTCTGCATTGACAATGACTTGATGCGCCAGACTCGATACGCCATGAATTACACCGAACACAAATTTGTTCATCAGTCACATCTTTGCATGTGAATTTACGCAATCTCGTCTCCGCAGCCGGGGCCTGCGCCAAGGCGCTGGCGCCCTTTTCTGGCGTCGCTGCGGCGCTTGCACGGATTCTGCGGCCCGGCACTGGCCTCATCATGCTTTTCCGCCAAGAAGTCAGCGCCGCGCCAGAGTGGCTCATCATCGCTGCCGCCATCGCCCTGCTGCAGGTGCAGATGCATGCGCCGGAATGTGTTGCCTGTCGATCAGCGTGTCCACATGCATCCAACATAATGAGCTTCTAGTGCGCACGGCTCATCAGCGGCTGTGCGCGTGTGGGTGTGTGTGCACGCGGCAGCTTGGTGAATTTTTTTCCAATAAGAATTGGTAAAAGAGATACCGCAATATGCACGCGTCTGGCGTGCATTTGATGTGCGCATGCAATGGCTGCAGATTGCTGCAAGGAGCGAGGCGCTGCGGGAGAACGCAGTCGCGCAGCAGCTGGCCGGCGCCGCCACCGCGGTCTTTGCGGCGTGCACGCTCCAGGTCTTTGGGACAGCGCTGCGGCCTCTGACGTACACCTACATCAATTGGTGCGCCTGACAATCAAGGCTGTGTTAGTGTCCGTGCAAATTTGATTATTGTGCTGCTGCTGCACTTTGAACACTTCTGTATACAACTGTACACTGGCAGGACTGCTGCGAGGCTCTTGCCAAAGTAAAGACTCCTGCGTCATGGACGTGCGCTGAGGGGACAGGCCGATCTGCAGGGTCGAGCAGAAAGTTTATGTGTGCCAGAGTGGCGCAGCATGTTGTCAGAACAACATCCGGACAAATTCGAGTTACCGCGAGGGCTTGCAGACAACACTGATCCCATGCGTGTGCAGGTGGACGGTCGCCTTGGCGGTCGCTACGATCGTCAAGTTCCTCTTCCAGGGACCCAGCGGCATGTGCAGAGAAAGTGCGCAACAGCACCACTGGCAGCCGCATGCACCAGCAGATGAACAGTTGACAGATCTATGCCTCGGAATTTGCTCTGTGATTACGCGCCAGGAGCCTGACTGTTGCGCTAGATTCGTGCAACTTCATCCAAGGTGACTGATGCAAGATGTTGTGCCTGTTCAGTGGGCAACACGGCCCCCGCGGCGCTGCGGAACACAGCCACCATCGGCTTCTTCTTTGCATGCGCCTGCGCCCCGTGGCTCGCTGCAGCATTTGTCTTCAACCCGGTGCGTATCATTGCAGTTTCAACGAAATACTGACGGCTTCCCATCTCCACTGCCTGGAGAATGGCATATATTTTATCGCTATCATCTGGCGTTTGCCGCTGCAGATGGTCACCTCCATCTAATGGTCACCTGTTCATGCAATGATGGTGTCGGTTGATGACAAGTCTTATGATTTGCATGCAGGTTGCCGGCAACGTTTTGAACCAGCTCCTCGGGCTTGCGCTGCTTGGATGTTTCTACGAGGTGGTGACGAAAGGCATCGCGCTCACGAGCGGGCACAATGAGGTGTGCTATAAATCAGAGAATGTTCGATGTATGCGGCACGTTTTTGCACGTTTTTGGTCTGATGCGACATTTGCTTGAAAGGCGACTGTAACGAAATGTCAAGTTTGCCCGAATTGACGGCACCCCGTTCTACTGCTGACATGCTTGTGCGCGTGCATTGCAGAGCGGAAAGCAGGATGACAACTTGAAGCTGAAGCATGAGAAGTTTGCGGACAAGCACAAGCTGAAGCGGATCGACGACGAGCAGCAGCAAGCGAAACACAATGCGCTGCCCTGGTCGTGGCAGAAGCTGGCGGCTTTCGTCATCGCCTGCGCACTGACCAATGCGCTGGTCCACACCTTCGACTGGGATGCGGAGCTGCTGCTGCAGCGCGCACTTGCCGCCACTAGCGGCGTTGTCGCAACCAGAGCTGCGCGGCTGGCGCACCTGGTGGGCAGATAAACTTTATGGCAATGTGAAGCTCAGCAGTGGTATTCGGGGAAGTTTCGGCTCTTCTGAAAGGCCTGACCGCTGCACAGGCCGCCGCCCGTGCTGTCCCCTGGCGAGGGGGCGAAGTGAATATCATGACGAGGGGTCTCTATGTACCATTTTCGCGCTTCGACGCTGCCCTTACTGCTTGCGAACACTTCGAATCAGAAAATTTATAGTGAAAACGCCTGTCCGAAAGCTTTCGGTATGCCCGATCGCGACGCGACCCAGCGAAACGTGATGAAAACTACGTTCTTGGACACTCCGAGGCTACCAAAATACCTCGGACTCGCGAACTGATAACGCATTTGCACAAGAATTGCATATATACAGCTTGGTTGCACTCTTCCAGCAAGAAGGTGCCAATGGTGCTAACTTTCAGGCCTGCGACCTTGGGTATTCTGGGAGGTGGGATTCGGCGTACAGGTGAACAACACACAAACGATCTTGCAAAGGTGTTGGGCGCTCCTGAAGCCTTCAGTTCAATCCTTTGTACCGATTGGTTGCAGCCAATCCGCGGTGCGACGGGATCAGGCACGCTGCACTGCTGCCGCACCTGTCAAGTCCCTGGCGTACAGGCACGGCGCAGTCTGCTGGCCATGATCTGGCGCACCCCAAGCTTCGTCGACGAACTTCACTGGTCAAGGTCAGTGTAGACTGCAAAGCTGGCTGGGAAGTCCGCCCAGCACTGTCGTTCATGAGCATGTGCACTCTGCCGGCGGTGGCAAATTTTTCCACACTGTTACTGTGCCACACCCAGACTCCTGTAGCCTGGACGCCTTACCGCTCCAAGAAGCTCAACCAGGAGCTGTCAAGAGGTCGCAGCCAGCCAGGTTCGACACGCATGCCGGCCTCTGCCATGGTCCATCATGCAGCGCATCTGAACCCGCCCGCTCAATACAATGCCATCGTATTGAGCATGATGCCTGGCAGCAACATCGTGCAAACACGCGTCTACTGTGGAGCGAGCCATTTGACAGTTTCTCGAGCGGCCATGTTCGTGGTGACCTGTGACCATGTCGTTATGCCCTGCCGCTGGTGATGTGCTGGGCAGCGCCCGCACAGATGAATCTGTGTTCAGCCAAGCCTCTCGCCTGCTGCTCTTCGGCATGTTTGGTGCGCTGCATCCCCTCCTCATGCCAGTCTTCCGTCAGCTCGCACGAAAAGTGATTGGCCGCTCTGTGCGGACGATAACTGCCCCTTGAATCAACAGGTATTGTCGTTTTGCAGGCCTCGCGGCGGTCATTGCGCTCGGCCCCTTCGACTCGACGGAGACTGCGGCCGCAATCAGCAAGGCAATTCCAAGGTCCACGGCAATGACTGTGCTGTTCGCAAAGTACCTTGGGCGTGCTGAAGTGTGGCGCATTGCCGCCGCTGCCGTCATCGCTCTCGAGGTGATTTTCATGGAGCGCCCCAGCAGCGCTTTTCTCACTGTGAATGCGACCACCTGATTCTACCTGTCATGCATGACTGCAGAAGCCGCCGCATGGGACCGTATTCTTGGAGACTCTGCTGTGTGTTGTGCAAGGGCGGCCCCTCTGAATTGTGAAAGTTTCTGCACGCAGAAAGCTGCACGGTCGCAATGGTTGGGCACCAGTGTATTTGTGGCTCGGCTCGTCGGCTTCGTTGTCGCGTCATTTGCGCTGAACACCCTGCTGGCGTTCCGGCTGCGGCCCAGATTCGTGTCGACCGTCGTCCTGAGCGACAGCTCGGTGGCTCCCTGGTAAGGGGTCTTGAGACTGTGCCGCATGGTCGTTGTGGTGGCCATTGCAAGCTTGACGCACCTGAATTTTGAATTTCAAACTGCATGTGCCCCGTATGGGGGCAGACCGCTGCAGCAAATTGATTGTCGGTTGACAGAAAAACTTTATTAAACCGTGTCCCGAATGGCATGGCCAGGTTTGTGATGGCAGCAGGCGCCTTCTTCTTTCTGACGAACGGTGGCCGCTCTGGCCTCGTGGACGAAGGTGAGGTTCATTCCTTGAAGTAAGGGTGCCTAGCATGCTTGTGCCCGCCTGCATGCTGGTTTGACGCACCTTGTTTTGTATACAGCAGTCACTCACAAAGATGTAGTTCTGACCTCGGTGCATGCAACCGCTGCTGATGGTGCTTCCTGCTCACCACATGCCTCAGTGTGGGACCGCCAAGACAAAAGCTACCTGGGGCAGACCCTGGCCGTGAACATCCTCGTCGGCACACTGCTCTGCGCTCCCACGTGGTACACAGCCTACATCTTCAACCCGGTAGGTGCAGAATGCATGCCGCTGCTCTGGGTCTTGATGCAGATTGCAGCAGGCCTTTAACGCAGATTGCCGTGCTCAATGGGCGGCGGCCCGAGTGCGTTACCTTTGGCAGGAACATCACTCCTCCTCCTGCCGCAATCGCATGCGAGCTTCTGTACCTTTGTATCTGCAGATATGGAGAGGGTGGAACCAACACGTGTTCGGACTGCTGGCCACTGCCACGGCGTACGACACCCTGTGCGGCGGCATCTCGCTGGCCGACAGCACCGAGGTGAGGCCCACTGCGGCCGGAGCTTGATGTTGAAGCGGAAAGCTTCATGGCATGAGGCTGATATGTTGGGATTGTTGTTTTCGTTTGGCTTGGCGTGGTCGGTTCCCCAAGCAAGGCAATGCACGCCCGTGCAAGATTCCAGCAGCTGTCGATGCTGACGCCCCATGGCCGCGCATGTGTGTGCCAGTGACGGAATCTGTCTGACGCAACAAATATCCTCACAGGCGAACTGGGCGCCAGCCTCGAAGATCTGGCAGCGCGCAGTCGCCTTCGTCGTGGCGTGCGCGGTCTGCAACGCCGTCATGCACACCTTCGGATGGGGCGGGCCGCTGCTGCAGCTGCAGGGCGATGTGGAAGACGTGGCAATGGACGTCGCCAGCACCGTCGTCCGCTGGTGGAGGTCCCAGGGCCTGTGATACTAAGTCGTTTCGGGATCAAGACGGAGTGCACGGCCCTTGACTCGTTGAGTTACTCCTTTCAAAGTTTTCAGAAAACTCCGCATGCGGAGTTGCCGGCAGCCCGGCGGCCTGGCACACCACTTTTTGCGTGTACTGTGGCACCATGCTGCAATGTTTCCCGCTCTTGATTTGTAGTGAAGCTCGCTGCAACTTGTCGAACGGTTGGGGATTTGTCCTTTTATTGTTTGATTGGCTTGGCCGAGGGATGAAAGGCAGCAGGAAGCCGCGAAGATCCTGTGGAAGCAGTTTGCGACCATATCCACGCTGGCCGCCGCGCGCGATAGGCTGACAGTGCACAGATTGGCAGTCGGCCGCGTTCAGCAACGCTTTTCTGCGCATACTCAACGCTCATCTGGTTGGGGTACTTGAGGACACGCTGCACGCCAACTTTCAGTATGTCCTGTCAAAAGGCACTGCTTGGCAGCAGTGCCGGAACGCAGAATGTGCGACCGCACGGCTGCAGCCCGGCACGGCCGTCGCGGACGGTCTCGAGCATGCGCGAGATTGACATGCAGAGGTCGGCCGCCGTTGTTTGCCGTGCAGAGCGACCGACTCAGTTCCGGCAGAGCGTGGTCGGCACCTCCGTGTCTGCCGCAGCGCAGCAGCGCTTTGCGCACAGCGGCATGTCAGGTACGGCGTTGAACTTACCTGCAACCACATTCTCGCAAATGTATTGCTCGGTATGCCGAGATGTGTTCCCCACTCGTGTGCGGGATGCATGTGGAGAAAACCCGCTCAGCGATTGTGCAGCTGCACCGATAACATGCGTGTCCTGGTGTCAGGCAATCGAGCCGCCGCGGCAGCCCCGGCAGCTTTCGCAGAGCTCGACACGGCCACCGGCCGAGAGGGCGGCAGCGATGCCGGCGCCGCCGGCGTCACCGTAAATGAGCCCGCGCCAGCCTCGGAGCCCTCGTCGCTGACCGTCGAGCCCGAGGCAGCGGCGGCGTCCGCCGCCGAGCAGGTGGTGCAGCTACAGGCAGAGGCGCAGGCAGCGGGCGCCACACCTTCCGACGCTGCAATGGCCGACGCGCCAGTGGCAGACGCGACGACTGCCGATTCGCAAGCGGTGGCCGCGCCGCCGCAGCGGGCCCCGCGGCCGCAGCAGCCGCAGCCGCCGCCGCAGCAGCGTAAACAGTGGCAGCGGCGGCCGCCCCTCAGCACCGGCGGGCGCGGCGGCCGCGGCCGCGGCGCAGGCGGCCGCGCCTACAGCGGCGGCCGGGGCGGCGGCAGGGAATCTGCAGCGCAGCCGGAGGAGCCGGTCGGGGTGCCCATCCCGCCGGAGGAGCTGTGGTTTGATCGCGGCGACGTGGTGCCGTGCCGGGTGACGTGGGCCAACTCGCGTGGCGCGCGCGTCGCCACCATCCGGGACCCGCGCATCACAGGGTGCGCTGCTGCTCTCTGCTTTTGCACGTTGCCACTCGCCCTGCCGGCTGCAGCGGCATTGCCGCGCAGGCTGCAGGTATGTTTTCTGGGTGCGGCAACAGGGGCGTGGCTTCCACATGCTACACCCCTGACGCAGGCGCTTTCGAACTGTGCTGATTGTGGAGGGTCATCTGAAGTCAAACATTCCATCTCAACGCTGCTGCTGGCAGGTACATGCCAGGCAAGGAGGGGCCGTTTCACCTGCGGCCCGAAAATGAGCTGTCAGATGAGCCGCCGCTTGACGCGGAGACTGGCGACTGGCGGATGCCGGTGCTGCCGGTTGGCCTCATGCGCGAGTTCCAGGTGGGCTCTGATTCACGGCATACTGTGAATGGTTTCATGCTTGAAAGCACATTTAAACTGGACCTGGGCAATCAGATTGATGACGCACAGTTCCAAAACTTTGGATTATGCAGACGGCACTTCAGGCATGCCACCTGGCGCGCTCACCAGCATGTGCGCTGCGATGAACCCAGCAGCTGTGCACACCAGATGGAGTCTCCCAATGCGCACAGCATACCAGCAGCACGTGTACGCGAGCCTGCTGGTGCTGCGTGCATGCAGGTGCCGAAGCTGGTGAGCTTCCCTGCGGACAGCAAAGTGCAGCGCAGTCAGCGACTTGGAAGCCCCCAGATACAAACCTACTTCGAACCTCAAGCATTTGAGCCCCGTCGATACGCGCAGATCCTCAAGGTGCCGGAGGACATTTCGTACAATGGGCGGGGGCCGCTGGTGTCGGCGCGGCTCGTGGACCTGGACATGATGTGGACGCGCGCTGAGCAGGTGGGCCTGTTTGCACATCTGCATCTCGGCAAGTCAGCAGCAGAGTGTTCAAACACATCTACAAACCAAGAAAACGCAGCCACAAATCGAGACGTAAGCCTCCTGAATGCGTCCACCACCTGCAGCGTCAGGCGGATGTCGCATGCCGTGAGGATCGTTGGATCATCTTCAAGTTATGTGTCGACTCGACTGGGGCGAGGTGCAGGCGCTGCGGGCGAGCGAGGCGGCAAAGGAAAAAGTGCGGGCACAGACAAGCCCTCGCCAGCACGAACAATCCAACCCTGACCTTCGAACCATGTGTCTCAGCTTCCTGTTTTCCGACTCGCAGGCGCTGCGGGCGAGCGAGGTGGCCAAGGAGACGGTCCGGGTGCAGTTCCAGGAGCTGAACGAGGGGGGGCTGATGACGCGCTTCCTGGGGCTGCGCCTCTTCATGCCGCTGTCGCACCTGCTCAAGGAGGACCCCCGCGTCTTTCTCTCCCCCGAAGTGCGTCGATGTATTATCCTCGACTTTCATGTTTCTGTGTTCATCTCCACGTTTGCACGGATCAGACGTACAGGACCCTACGCTCTCTCGCCGCTGTGCGCTGCTATGGTTGGAAAGCTGCCTCGGAGGCCAAAGTGCGTGTACTCAACTCGGCTCAAGCTGCACCCTTGCAAGAGTGCCGGGGCCAATCTGTTGCGCCTGCTGCGCCGCTGCGCGCGCAAGTGCCATGACGGATGCGGCTTCTCTGCCGCTCAACAATGGGCGTTGACATGGCAGAGTCAACGTTCAACAATCTCCTTTCTTTGCTTTACATACAGGAGCTAAAGGAGCAGTACATCGAGGGTGGTCCGACGGAGGTGGCCATCACGGAGGTGGACGTCCTCCACCGCCGCTTCGTGTGCTCCGAGGCACTCGCCGTGGAGCACAGGACCCTGCGCGGCATCAAGTGTGTGCTTTTTTCGCTACTCTACTCTACTCTACTCTACTCTACTCTACTCTACTCTACTCTACTCTACTCGACTCTACTCGACTCTCTGCGCTTCGTCCGTTCCCTTCTCTGTGCATCTGTTTTTCTGCTGTCGTACCTCCTCGGACTGGACAGTCGCGCCAAATGCATAGGTTGCGCCATTGGCTCCTGCGCTTCATTCTGGACTATTTGAGTTCCTACGGCCTGCAGGCGCCCAGCGCTGGTGTGGGGCATGGTGCGGTGCGTGGACTTGATTGAAAACGGCATCAGCCATCCACTTTCTGCGCTTTGTGTGAATCAATGCTATCAGCCAATTCACATGCGCTGCTGGCAGGCTGCACGCGCTGGTGTGGGGCACGGTGCGGCGCATCGAGAGCTTTGGCGTCTTTGTCGGCATCGACGGCACCAAGCTCAGCGGCCTGCTCCACATCTCCAACACCTCCCGCCAGCGCGTTGGCTACCCCGACGTGCGTGTCACTGAGGATGTCCAACTACTGAGCACGTTGGACTGTATGGACTCTGAGGCGTTCCAGGCTGCCCTGACGCTGCCATGCACATTTCAATTCCTGGGAGATCCGATCCTTGGTCTGGCGCCTTCCTCCAGGCGCCTCGAGCTCGTGCGTCTGACGCAGGAAAAGGCGAGGTAAAACGCCAACTGTGGCCAGCGAGACTATGGATGGTGGCGTCCCATCTCGATAGTGCCCTGTGCATTTGCGGGATGTGTTCCACATCGGGGGCCGGGTGCGGGCGGTGATGCCGATGGTACCTTTGAGTCTCCACTTCAGTAATGGCCCCCTTGTACTGCTGCAGGACGTCTTCCAGATCGGGGACCGGGTGCGGTCGGTGATCCTGAGCCTGGAGGACGACTGGAGCCGCCTCAGCCTGTCCACCGGCGAGCTGGAGGCCACCGCTGGCGACATGCTGACCGACCCGGTGCGCTGCGAAGGGTCTCTTGTGTATACTATGTTGAACAAGTGGAAAAATCTGGAGCTGGCGGCCACCTTCGGAGACAACTCTCCGACCTGGTGCGCGACTTCTGTTGCTGATGCGCTGGGAATCGGATCACGCTGAGTGTTTTCAAAATTTATCATTCAATCTATCGAAAAGCCTTGAGGACCGCTCGAGCTGGAGGCGAATGCCGGCGACCCAATCCGCAGCTTGTCGCTGTGTGTTCTGCGTGTTGCAAGCAAAAGGGTGTCAAGGGAGAATGGAGAGCGCTCACACTTGGCAACCAAACCAATTCTCTGAACCTGGTTGATCTGGTCTTTTGGCTGTTTGGTGGGGCGCAGGAGAAGGTGTACGCGGGCGCGGACGAGCAGCTGCCCACCTTCCTGGAGGCGCTTTCCCCTTAGCGCGGTTGCTCAACCCCCCTATCCTTGAACGACAAATAGGAGTATGCAGGCGCAGACGAGCAGCTGCCCATCTTCTGGAGGCGATGGCGGCGGCGATAGCTTCTCGACATGCTCTCAGGCCGACATGCTTCTGAAACACCTTTCGTTGGTGAATGCAGGAGAAGGTGTATGCGGGCGCGGACGAGCAGCTGCCCATCTTCTTGGAGGCGATGGCAGCGGCGGAGGCGAAGGCGCGCGAGCGGGAAGAGGAGGCCCACCTGGGCTTCGACTCGCCGCGCGGCAACGAAGTCACCGAGAGCGGCCACTACTGAGGCGGTGACTTCCGAGGCGGCCGCTGCGTGAGGTCAGCCCAGCTCGAGCGGAGCATTGTGTGGAGGGCTGCGCCGCGGCAGCAGCACATGCGGGCCGGCGGTTTGGACGGGCTGCAGCCAGCAGCCGGCAGGCGGCGACGGCGCGCAATGTGGAAGAGGCCTTGCCGGGGTTCGGCCCGCCGGGTGGCGCCAGCAAAGTCACGCAGAGCGGCCAATGCTGATGCCAGGTGCCTGCAGGTCTGCCAGCATGCTCTGCAGAGTGGGTTTCCGTTTGCCTTGGTGGCTCCGGTTGTGAGGTTGGGCGGCGATTTGCAGCACCGGCTCCTTGCCAGAAGAAAGCTACTGCGGTGGCATGTGGAGAGGCGGCCGTTTCATGTTGAGGGAAATGCGGAGCAGTCGGCTCATGTAGGCGCACTGCGCCCTTGACCCCTACGCTGCAATGTGTTTTGGAAAGACAAATAAAGCATGAGGTTAGGAACGGTACCTCTGAATCAAGGACGGTCTTCTGCTGTGACAGGTGTGTTGTTCCATTATGGCCTCCGGGCTTGAACACCGCAACAGCTTGGCGTGACACGAAAACAAGCGATACTGACCCCGACATCTCACGACCCGACGCCGCATGTCTACCTAGAGACATGTCACGTTCTTCGTTCTCAATCCGGCACGCTGCCCCAGCAAGTACGCTAGAATACGCACCCTGTTGCGGGCAAAGCCTGAGCGCTGCAGAACTTATATATAGTGTACAATATCATCCCGTGGTTCGTCAGATATCGCGCTCCGCGCCCCAATTCAACGCCGCATGCTGCCGCTGAGGCGTGCGCACACCCCTACGCGCCTGGCTGGCTGCGCTGCACCTCCCTGGCTGTGCTGCACTCGAGAGAGCAACAGATCTGCCGTCCAGTGACGTGTCCCGCTGCTGAGGGCGCGGCGCCGCTCAAGTGGTCGCATGCTGCTGCGAGTCCAAGCTGGCAGTGCTGCGCCCCATTCGCCAGCTCTGCTACACTCCTTCTCACACTGCCGGGCGAGCGCCGCCGATCAGGTGGTCGCGAGCTGCTGTGCGCCCTGGCTGTCCCACAGTGCCAGCACACTCGCCAGTGAAATCGCTTCCGCCGCCGACAAGGAGCGCCGCTCAGGCAGTAGCGAGGTGCTGCGCGCCAGCGCCACCCCAGCGCGCTACCACGTTTGCCAGCTCCGCCGCGCTGGAGGGGATATATACGCCCGACTGTGGAACCGAAACGCCACCCTCTTCCGCATACCTCGCCTGCCACGTCGACCTGAAGACAAACAAGGCAGATATTGGAACGATCGGGTTTATCAAGATGTTCGAGCAGCATGTCCGCCGCATGTCGTGGCTGAACAGATTTTGGCGCTGAGGAATGGCAATGGGCTTCACAAGAGCCAAGTCGGCAATGCAAACGGTGCGTTTGTCATGCTGCCGTCAACTGAGAGCGATGGGAAATGAGGCGTGAAACGAGAAATGTACTAGGCCGGGCTGGACAGGCTAGCAGTCGGCGCAAAGCGACACGCTGCTGTCTGTGTTTTGCACGGCAGTGCCGCCCAGAGATCGGCAGCCATAGGCAACATGACTGCTGGAATCCTGAACCCTAAGCCTGAGGGCACTCACTTGTTTGTCTGCAGGTCCTTGACCCACTGGAAGTACTGCGCCACCTGCAATTGAAGGCGCAGGACTCGATGACTGCTGTCAACACGGAAGGGTCCACAGTGGCATCAAGGTCGTGGCACGCAGCCGTTGTCTGTAGGCCTTTTTGGCGTCCCCATCCTTCTCCAGGTCGATGTCGGTAACGTGATCCAGCACCAGCACCGGGAAAGAAAGAGTTGGTGCCTTAGAATCTAGTTCTCACCTGTGCCCCGTATGCCTTTTTGGCGTCCTCATCCTTCTCCAAGTCGATGTCGGTGTCGTAGTCCAGCACCAGCACCGGGATGCGGTTGGCGCTGGGGTGCATGAACTGCTGGTGCGTGCGGTCCAGGAAGTAAATCTGCGGACGCGGATCAGCACCGGGTGTCGACGCTTCTCGCTCATGGTTTGTGGTTTTGGCATTTCATTGCAGCACTGTTGCAGGTATCGGTCGCCAACTGACTGCAGTGTGAGGATACTGCAGCCGGTGATGGGAGTGGGACGGCAAGGCAGCCGGGCAGCTGTTCTTCAGCCTGTCCTGTCGCCTCAGCTGCAGGCATTGGGCATATAAAAACAGCCAACTTGGATGGGACTCGGGGCACACCTGCTCCTCGAGGCCCGCCGGCACCTTGAACACGTCCAGGCCATCGTTCAGCAGCTGCGACGACAGGTCCCGGATCTGCAGGCTGTCCACCTGCAGCGAGGTCGGATGAACATCAGATCACGGCCTGTGACAGATCGATGGGATGCAACTGGAAGCCTTGTATATACGTCTAACTCTCGTTCTCATTCTCGTTCGGACATCGGAACCCAAGTTTGACAGTCACATAAGCTTGCAGGACACGAGCATGTCATATCATGTCAAGGAATCACCTGCAAGAGCTGCGCCAGCTCGGACTGCACAAAGTCTGCGCCGTCGATGCGGCCGCCGGTCCCCGGCTGCGGCGTCTGCCGGAGCAGGTCCTGCAGGGTGGCAGAAAACGGCGCAGTCAGCATGGTGGCGCAGGCGTCCTGGGGCCGCAGCTGACGCCTGGAACGGTTGCCCTTCCGACGCGACCGCCAAGCCAGGACAGCACTGCGAGGAGAGCTGGATTGTTGTGGCTGCTGCAATGCAGGGAAGCAGCGCAGCGCACCTGCTTTTTGCCATACACGGCCTCGGGGCGGCGCAGCCAATCCTCGTGCATTTGGTGCAGCTCTGCCAGGTAGTCGATCGACACCTGGAAAGAGAATCTAAGCTTTTAGACATCAATCAAGGCATCACAGCAGTATCGAACGACAGTGACCAATGCTGGGAAGAGAAAGGCAGGTCAGCCAGATGCCTGTTGGAACGGTACAGGATGGACAAGGATCTGAACAGGGCAGGAGCAGGATGGTTAGACAGCAGTG
>JAABUW010002781.1_pt1 | contig 26010 bp, 33 predicted proteins | sample 5560081 | NCBI WGS metagenome assembly JAABUW01 (sample SAMN10711882, study PRJNA513363) | rock metagenome | isolation source: Antarctica rocks | place: Antarctica: Victoria Land, Knobhead sud | reverse complement strand
TGGGGAAAATACCTCGCGCTTGGCTACGTCTTAGCAAGAATGAGTTCGGCGAGATCAAGTCTATACGCGCTTGAGGCTTAGAGTAGGTGCAGTTATGCTTTAGTGAGCACAACCCCCTATCGCCACGTTGTAACACCAATGAAACAGTGCGCTGACGACCTTGCCGGTTAGGTTAACCTTAAGCGAGGAAACGGGGGGCACGCAACTTGAGGAAGCCACCCACAACTCCTCACAGCTCCAGCAATGCAGGCTCTGTTGATAGAATATGATATGGGAATCTAGACAAGAGTTATGGCGGTTTCTACAAGTCTCGCGCTACTGCACCCCGCAATCTTATCAATCAGTGGCCTGAGAGCTCTAAGCTGAAAAAGAGATCTGGTGATGCTCCCTCGTATTAGGTGTCCCCCTTCAACAATCTATGGCTTGGCGAATATCTCCGGACTTGAGCTTGGCTACGACCTCGGGCTCGTGTGTTTAGGTACCTATGTTCCGTCTACAAGAAGACCAAGATTCTTCGATTTCTTACCCCCTGTCAAGAGCGTTCCCATCTGGTGCTACGAGTCACCTCTCAACGCAAACTTCTGTTTCTATCACAAAATCGCAAGCATGAAACCATCCCTCCTCCTCCCGCTCGCCGCCCTCACAACCCTAACCTCCGCCGCCGTCGGCAGCAAATGCACCTCCAACGGCGTAAACCCCTACCTCCCTCCCCACCAACCCCACCACTAACACCCCCGCCTTCCTAGCACACCGGCACATGCCAGTACACAATCAACTGCCCCAACGCCATCTCCTTCCGCGGCGCCTGCCCCAACGTTATCCCCCCCCCACCCCAACCCCAAAAACCCGTCATCCCACCGACTAAAACCCCCCTTCACCACTCCCACTAACTACCGCCCCCTCTTCTTCGCCAAACCCACAGACTCCGCCGACGTCCAATGCTGCATCACTGCCCACTGCTCCGCGCCGTTCCAGACCAGCTACTGCCAGAACACATACAAAAAGTGCTACAGCCCGGATACTGGCGGGTTTCAGACGTGGGTGTTCTCCATTTTTTTTGTGTTTTTGAAATTTTCTTTGTTGTTTTCTTTGGGGTTGGAAAGCTTTTGTGGTTTTTTGAGTTTGGATATGGGATGGGCTGATTAGTTTTGGGCGGGAGGGTGTAGGGGACATTGTATTGGGGATAGTACGGTGCAGTGTTGTGTTTATCGGGGGTATTGAGGTGGGGGATCGGGGAAGTGGGGTGGGGGGTTAGGGTTTAGGGAGTAGGTGGTGGATGATGGGTTGGGCGGGTAGGCAATGGTATACCGCACCCATCAACAATTTGATTACTCTCATGGAAGGAGAACTATCACACGGCTCAGGAATGGCAGTGTGATGCATAGCAACATGATTCGAAAACAACCAAGACCATCACCAAAGCCACCAGCACCCCCCGCCTCTGCCCCACTCCCGCACTCGCACTCCCCCAAACATCTACCCCCCCCCCAAAAAAAAACACCCACAAGCTCCATATACCACCCCCTTTGATCCACATACAAGAAATGCGCCGCATTGTCCAGCGTCTCCCACTCGACCTTTGCAATGTGCTCAAAGAAACTGGCGCGCACGCACGGATCTTGCGTCTCATCGTGGTGGTAGTTGTTGACCAGCAACGATCTTGTGTGGGGAGGTCGAATGCGAGGGGGGGCCGGTTATGTAGAGAGCCGGTTGTGAGAAGCGACCCAGGGGTTGTGGTGGGGGGGGGGGGGATAGGGGTGGATTGGTTGGGAATGGATGAATTGGGGGGGATTGCAAAGGGGGTTTTTAGATAGATAATGTAAGGGACGAAACGGATTGAAAACGTACAAGATCCCCCACAACTTTGTTAGATCCTCGCCCGAACACATTCAGCGCCACGTGCCACCTCGGGGCGCCGGCCACGGCGTGGCGAGGCACAAGTGCCCACACCTCCACAGCGACCTCGTGCTCCCTACTCTCAAAACCCATTCTCCTCCTCGCATCTCGTTAGCGTGTGTTGAAGCAATAGGAGCTGTAGTAGGAGCAATAGTAGGAGCAGGAGGAGTAGTCGTCCAATTAGGAACATAGTCTCTAATTAGGAACACTGCCCGCTAGCCTAGTTGGGGCTAGCGCCAATTGCGGCACGAAATACACCTTTAGACAATTATCAGATTCACACTTCATCAGCGTGTCCTGGACGCCCTGCGGCAGCTTGGCGCGCATGGCGTTGGTACCAGTTCGCCACAGCGCTATGCTCGCAAGGCTGTTGGAGATGATCAGTTTCCGCAAAGGGGGGGGGTTAGAGCGGCGTAGCCGGCGCTGAGCATGTCGTCTCTGCAGTGGCCGTAGAGAGTCGAGGCTGGGGCTGCGAAGACCGAGAAGAGAGATTAGGTTGTGGGGTTCTGAGTGGAAGAGCGCTTCGGTCCCAAAAGCGTCGTCGCCGTTTTTTGAGGGGAGATGGGTGGAGTGACCGTTGCCGATTTGGTCGTAGAAGATTATTGGGATGGCGTGGGTTCGCCGTGAAATCTGTGAGGGGGGTAAGATGGTGGTAGCAGGCGTCTAGACCGTCGTGGAGGATGATGAGAGGGCTTTTGCTTGGGTCGAGGCTGCCGATGGCTTTGTACCAGGTGCTGCAGAGCCTCTGAAGGCCGGGCACGGAGGAGGATATTTTGCCTTCTTGGACTTGAAGGTTTATGGTTACTGATTGCAGGCTGTTGGCTTTGTTGAAGGAATTGTGAACCTGACAGGAAAAGGGATTACGCGGAGGGTTTGCTCCGAAAATTGGTAAATCAAACATTCGCTTTTCGGAACCGCATCTAGGACCATATGCCGTCGTTGATGTCTTACCTGGTTCAGATGCCTTATGGTTTTGCCAAGACAGAATGCAGCGTAGGAATGATATTGATATCTGGTAAACCTGAGAGCGCAGATTATGTATCACAAAAGCCTTTGAGAATATTGGCCTTCCTATTCTACACTTCAGCTCCGCTTTGACTGCAAGCTGTTGTGGAGTGAGTCATATTACTTACTTACGGCGTAGACATGTATTAAGAGTTTCTACAAGCACAAGAACATGCCCGATACATACATGTTTGACGCATCCGAGTCCTGATCCTTACTATTCGTTGGAACTCTAATCTCCTATCACCCTGCAGTCCCTTCGGTGATGGTGTTCCCAGATACCATTGCCGGCATACCTATTTAGCAAATGTGCGTTGTCTCAATTTTGGCCTGAAGATGCAACGCTAATGGTGAAAAATTCCAAAGTGGTTGGAAAATCCTCCGGCACTAAAATTCCAACATCCTTTAGGCTGCGTTTATTCTCTCGAAAGGTCCGGGCCTTATCAGAAACTTATTTCGCGGAAAGTGTCTCTTATGCGCCCAAGCATCAATTGCATCCCAGTGTCCACAGAGAGTGTCAGCTTCCGAACGAAGCTCCTTGGTAGGAAAAGCTTTCTAGTCTGGCATGTAGAAGTTGCTATACATGGCGATATCTGCTCTGCACATGACATTTAGTCTCAATTTATCGATGCAGTGACAAAACCATTAGAAGTAGTGGTAGGAGGTAGCACGTAGTGTAGACATCATTGCAAGTGACTTCAAACAGAAGAAAGAAACGACTTACTCATGTGGGCCACAATGTAAGCCTCGCCTCTCTCCGTTGCATTCGAATATTAATAATTTATATAATTGTCCATCCTGAGAGGTTTCTGTTTATTCAAGTGCAGTTACTTGCTGAATGTAGTTGCTGGGTACGTCGCAATGACTTATAAGACGACGAAGCTTATGGTATACGGAGAGCAAAGCCACGTAGTCTTTGTCAGCTAGCTGTACCGCGCTATTATAATTTTTATGTGCAAACGATAAGAAATCGTAACTAAGAACGAGATCTTGGTGCTGACTCTCTTTAAAATAGCAGCACTAGGGAACGGATGTTTGCTGGCACGAAAACCGAGAGAAGAGGTTAAGAATCAATGGCCGATGTAAGGACTGGGTAGGAGGGCCAGAAGAGCTGGATGACAGGTATGAGGATTTGAAAATGCTGTTGATGTTGTAGGTGTTGAAGACATTGGCGTTGCCAGTGGTTGCTGATGCCCTTGGCTGTCTGAAAGTTGTGCCGTATTCTTGGATTATCGTAGTTAAAGCTTCTTCTACAGTATACAGTATTGAGGTGTGGGTGGAGGGTAAGGATGACCACTCTGTTGCTGCTGCTACACAGTGGCTGTTATTGATTGATTCGTTGGTGGATAATATTCAACAGGTATCAAGCTCTTGGCTTAAGGACTGGGGTTGCGCATGCAGATGCAACGGCAATGCTGGGAAAAGCAACACGATCCAAACACACCATCACGTACTATCGAGAAAATTCTCCTGAAATGGCAAATGACCATTTCTGCGATGTGGTTCAGATGAGTTGTTGGTGACAATCAATATGTTGTAGGCAAAAATACAAGAGAAAAGCTTGTAAGGCGAAAAACTCCGGGTATTCCGATCCAACAACGCCAACCTGTAGAAATTCTTCAAGCGATTGTTCGAACCGAATGTGCTGCATGCTCCCATCGTTATAGACGCCCCTGCTTAGCGAATTGCAGCATGTTCTAACGACGGCCGAACTGTGCCCTTGCTCTCCTCCTTCGTTCCTGCACCGTTGACCGTCGAAAGAAATCTGCCTTGACAGAGCCATTAAACTTCTCGTTCTCGGCATCCAACGCATCACGACTTGGGAAAGCGGCATCAATTTCCGGGCTCAGGAGATCCTGGTCAATACATTGGATAGCTGGTAGCTGCTGTGCATCAGACATGCTATCATGTCGGGGTATCAGCGTTGAAGAACATGAGGAAGGGGAAGTTGGCTCAAATGTTGTTAAAGCCAGGGACGAGACGGATTGCCATGTTGGAGAGGCATCGAAAATAGTATACCACTGGGAGGACTCCAGCGGCTCTTGAGGTAAAGTGGTAGTCTTCTTGGTGGTAGAATCAATCTCGACGGGTAGGATGCTAAGATCAGATCCGGAAGCCTTGTTCGTACTTCGCTTCGGCCTCCGTGCAGCAGGACTTTTCAGCGTCGGCATGGAGTGCAACGTGATTGCTTCTTCCCTAAGCAGGTCCTCGTAGGCCATTGGGGACGTCGTAGCTCCAGTCGTGGCCTGGAGAGTGTGCAGAGCATTTATAGCAACCAATAACGAGGCATGGCAAGTCCTCAGCACTGATTCCAGCGTATGAATCTTCTGATGGTTCCGCAGCACCCATTCAAAGCGATGCTTCAGCGTCACGCTCCTCCCACTCTGGATATCTACCCTTGCGCCCTCGACCTGAGCGCCAGTATCACTCAAGGCGCGTCGAGTGTCAAATATGGCGCCGTCAATCCAGGCTTTCTTACCAGGGCAGGACTCTAGAGTGGATTGTTTTTCGCATCTTTCACGCAAGGCTTCATCCAGGTCGGCGCGCACACGGTCGAGGACAGTAAGGAGTTGCGCACTTTGGGCGTGAACGGCTTTGAGGGTGTGACCAAAGTCGACAAATTTGAGTGCGGTAGCGATCGAGGGGATTTCCATGGCTGAAAGGGTCGTTCGTTCCCCGAATAGGGTTTCCGGTTTTGACTGAGCAAATGAAGAGCGAAGCGTTCCTCTTGCGATACGCTTCATTCAGTAGCTGATGGATCAACTCAGGACGCGCGAGACTCACATGACCGAAATTGTAGTTCTACTACGCACTGCGTCGTAGTAAATTGTTATGCTCTTGATGATTGCACTTGTGCTGCAAGGCTGTGGGTTTGGAAACGCTAGTGGCTTGTTCCATTGCGGCACGACCACACCTAAATGGCAGCAGAAGGATTCTGTGGTAGTACGGAGTACCCGTACTGGGCCCACAATTATGATTGATCCTTGAAGCCCACCTCAAGTCCTTAAGCTCGTCTATTATTGGTCACTAGGCGTTAACGACACAATCCAGCCGCACGTCTCTGCAGCCTGTTTGACTGGAACCAATCGAAAGTAAGTACGACGCTGCCGCCCTCTAAAGTCTACCACTGGCTAGCCGATTGCATATCCCGTCATGAAAATTGGCTTGTGGGTTGCGGCTCGCGGATCAAAATTCAGTTCCGTAGTCTGATATTTAATGGACGTTCATGATGTGATCGTGTGTTTGTTTCCTTCTGTCTTTGCTGTCGACAAGCTGAAAATTCCAATACTCTTCCCTTGTGACGGCTTACATGATCGAGAGCAGACCTCCCTACGTAAGACCCTGCACAACCTCAATCATCTCTTGCTCTTCCAATACTCTAGGCTTCTGTAACGGTATTCCATCCTCATCGGCAACCAGCAAGAGCGCCGGGAATATGGTAAGACCGTTTCTCGCGGCACCTAGGGCATTGTCCCATTTGAACTCCCATTGACTTGGCTGGGAAAAGAGTAAGTATCCAAAGCGAGCCGCACGTTTTAACAGATCCTCAAGTTTGCGCAGACGTTCATCATCGTCAAACGGTTCCTTAGCGTATGGGCGAAAAATGGAATCTAGGGACCGTCGTGCATGGATAATATTAGGAAGACGAGGGTCACTCCGAGAAAAGGAGCTCTGGCCATAAATCTTCGGGAGAAGAACACCTGAGATTGTGCGCCATTTACTCAGGAGTACCATTCGCTCTATTTCCTCATTAGAATCTGCTACTATGTTCCCGAAGCCTTGACAACCTACTTCGGTCTTCGGTCTTCACATCGATCATGGAGTTGATGCAGCTTACGACCTCTGGCGGCAGAAAGGATGTATCCGAACTGCACGTGAGTTCTATTCTCGAGGTCATCGCCCAGGCAAGACACGAACGAATGGTTACGAGTCTTGTCTTAGGGTTTAGAAGGAGAGAAGTGAGCATCGATGTCGATAGATGGCCGTGAGAGAAATCAGCCAAAGCGGCTTGATTGGCGTCAACAGCGCTCATAAGCGAGGGTTCGAGAGGCGTAGTATGGTAGTAGCTTTGAACATGGTGTTTGATCAATGTCCGTAACCTAGACATTTCTCCTCCAATCGCTTGATCTTCTTCTGGTTGTGGGAGAGAATCCTGTATAATCGTTGCAGCACTTGGCTCCCCACCCATGACATCCTTAGCTCCCAAATGTCCAGGTATTGAGGCGCCTTTCTCCCTTCGAAGAGACTCGTGTATGGGTTCTTCTTCGTGGTGAGTCCTATGGCGTCTGCGTAAAGCTCTCATGACGAGCCACACGATGATTGATGCCAAGAGAGCACCAGCGGCGGCACTTCCGACGCCAATACCGGCAACTGCACCAGGACTGATTGAATTGGTAGATGGATTATGAGGGACGGTGCTGTTGATATTTGTTGAGTTATTGATAGGTGCTGAACTGCCACTGGACGCGGCTGAAATTGTTGTTGGAGACACAGTTGTCGGTGGAGACGAAGTCGTCGTTGGACCAGATGACAGAACAGCTGAGGTGGTTACCGAACTGGCATTGGACGCGTTTGCAACTGTTGAACTTGGAGTCGCCGTTGGATATAAAGTGTTCGTTGGATATAAAGTCGTCGTTGAGCCTAAATGTGTCGTTATATATGAAGTCGCCGTTGAAGTCGAGATCGTCGTTGAAGTCGTCGTTGAGACAGACGGTGCGGGTGAAACAGATGCCATGGCTATAGAAGAAAACACCAAAGACTTCTCTTCTGAAAAACCGAGGCCCAGACTATTCCCACTGTTTATGGATATCAAAAGTACGTATATAAATACATCTTAAGGCAGATTGATGTATAGAATTGTCGCGCTCTACAAAAGTCTTTACCTCCGCAGGAAAATATTACGATTCGAAAGGGTGTCAGCAATGCATTAAGTGTTAAGCCCAAAGTGTAAGGCATAGGCAAACAGTAACAAGGCAAACCTCATAGAGATCCCTTAATAACGGTTTTTCGAAAACGGACTAAACAGCCGCATTCAGATCCGAGAAGCAGGGGGCGTTACAGGTGGACAGATTAATTCCTTGCTGGCTGCGGCAAAGCTTCCAGTAATAGGTTAGTCTTCCAGAGGCCCGAACGCGCCAGGACTTTATCATCCAGATCTCAGCAGTCAAGCTGATAGGTTTCGGGCAGCTGATCTGTTATCTCCAGCGATCTCCACTCAGAACCCCAGAATTGACCAACATCACGTAGAATGGCTAGCACTTAGGAAAAGTAGTATACATAGGCCTCAATCGGTGCTGTATGTCGGCTTTACCGCTAACTTGCTTCATTGATGCAAATCGCAGGCATGAAATACAGACCATAAGCCAGGAGAAGCAATGCCACCGAGAGGTCGCTGTTTCAGGGGTGGAAAATTGAACGGAAGAAATCCCTGGCGGGTCACACTGCATATGCACATCCATGCCGCCGAAATCACTTTTTGTCGATGATCTGCCGTAAATGAGGCCCTAGTAATTGTTCACAGCCTTGTCTAGAGAGTACCTTAGCAACAATAATAAAAGGATGGTCTGTTAGGGGCAAGGCAAACCTGCGGGCTGGAAGACCTAGAACTTTTGCAATCGCCTCGGCACAACTGTCTTCGCTGCTGCACAGCAGCGGTCCACTAATAACTACTGAAGATAATGGATGAAGCAAAGCCTCATCTCATTGTTGGTGTTGATTTTGGCATGACATGTACAGGTACGTTCTTCAAGAAGAGCAGCGGTGTCGACAAGCTTCGATTCGCGACACTAGCCGCCGCGCACCCGAGTAGACCGAGTAGAATCTCTGTTGGCAGCCGCAAGCGAGTGCTGACCTTCAACCTCTCGTACTAGGTGTCTCTTATACGAATCTGTCTATTGGCTCTCATTCAGTAAAATGGATCCAGAAATGGCCAGGAAGGGGTCAAGCAAACGAGAACAAAGTCCCCACAATCCTTGTGTATCCGGGCAACAATCACCAAACTCCATGCTCATGGGGCTTCCTTTCCGAGACGGCGGCAGAACAGAACGCAGAGGATAAAGATTATATAGAGTGGTTTAAGACCTTTTTAGACCCTATCCGTCTCCACAAAAAGCAGGTGGAAGATAGCACAGACGCTCCGAAGTCTATTGACGACGTCGAGAAATGGTATGAGGATTATCTTCGGTTGCTGTATAGGCATATCGAGTTCAAACTATCGCCAGAATTGTCAGGTATCGCGTGGCAGGATGCTAGAATCGAGTTTTTGTTCAGTGTGCCTACAACGTGGAAACCGGAGATTGTAGAAAATTTGAGATCAATCGCTCAACGAGCTGGTTTTGGATGTGGCAACAAACATTTAATGAGCATTGGTCTTACCGAAGCCGAAGCAGCCGCGGTCCATACTTCAATCGAAGCTTCCGGTATCTTTCAAGTGCGCTTCTAGCAATTTAAACCATGTCATCGTCTCTTTGAGGAATGTTCTTATTCGATTTCTTTCTTAGGAGCGCGATATTCTTCTAGTCTGTGACGCAGGAGGCGGCACTACGGTATGTTGTCATTCTTCCATCACAATTTGGGTTGTTCTAATGGCGGACGGAGGAAGGATCTCTCCGTTCTTCGAGTGACTGACACTCGGAGTGAAGCGCTTTCCTTGGAGCAGCTCGATGTGGTGTTTGGTGAATTCAGCTGCTCTAGATTGCCTATATTTCTAGCCTGCTGATTCTAGTACATCTTGAAGGTGGTACAATTGGCTCGGCAGCCATAGACTTGGATTTCGAAGAACTCGCCAAACAGCGCCTCGAGCATGCTGACCGTACCGAAAAGCTCAACGTTACTCCGGAAGAAGTCGCTTGGGAGATGATGAAAAGCAGAGATTTTCAAAATACAAAGTGTGAACATGGAGGTCCTGATGACACCCCAGTTTTCTCAGTTCCTGTTCCCCGAATCAGCCCTGCATATACCAATACGGCTGTGGGACTTGAGAATGGAGAGATGCAATTCACTAGGTTTGTACTTCTCTACCACATCCGCTTCGTCATTATACCGAGATTGACCTTACCTAAAGAGCGGAACTCCAGAAATTATTTGACAGTCAGGTGGACAAGCTAGTAACATTGATTGATTCCCAGTTACAGAACATGCAGCGGAAGTTTCCGAATGGGCAAGTGGTACGTTAGAATCGTCCGTATCTATGTATTGCACGTCTGACTCCAAAAGGCTCATCTGGTCCTTTCGGGTGGGCTAGGCCATTCCCCGTATGTTCAGGAGGAGCTCAGATCTCGTTTCAATTTCAACACGAGACATCCCAATGCAAGGAACATGCAAATAAGAATATCACCAGACCCACAATTAGCTGTTTGTAAAGGACTCGTAGCCGATCGTGTTCGCAAGCTCAAGGCCGGTAGGGCCATTCTTAAATGGCGATGCTGCCGTGCCTCTTATGGTACGGTTTGCAAGGAGTTATACAGCCCCAAGAATCCACAGCACATTGGGCGTAGAACGCACAAAGATCCCCATAACGGGAAGCTTTATCTTCATCGAACAATCGCTTGGTTTATCAAAAAGGTGCGTCACCCTTTCTGATTCAATTGAAGGCTGTCACCCTAAGACGGCGGCAGGGCGAGCCAGTCTCCGCAGATCAACCAATAATCCAAAAGTTCACCCGAATGGCCAAACCTGGGGATCCTCGAAGAGCGTTCCCTACAAACATCATTGTCTCATACGCTGACCTGGATATCCTGCCCTATCAAATGACCGATCGTATGTCTCACACGAGTATAGGGCTTGGGGAAAAAGTACTGCTAACGCGATTTCCAGCCTCGGATGCCCGAGAACTCTGCGAAGTCGAATCCGACCTCTCGACCGCCGACGAGAAAAAGTTCAAGGAGAAAAACCACCGCTTCTGGAACAAAGGAGAACGCTACTTCAAAGTCGAATACCAAGTCAAGGTCGTGATAGGCCCAGCTGATATTCGTTTCGAGCTCTGTAAGATTATTTTTGCCTCTAAAGTCCTCTCTGCTGGCTGCTCTTAAATATGCATTTGGCTGACGTTCTGGGACTAGGGTTTGACGGACAGAAGCTGAGTAAGGATAGATCGATTCGTGTTGAATGGCTTGCGTCTTCTGGTCCTAGTCTTGCGCAGCCAGGTCCGGATGATGAGGGGGTGCTTTTGGTTCAGAACCATAAACAGAGGTGGTCCAGTTGAGACACTGCTTGTGGGCTGGCAGACTTATCAGGAAAGCCTCCTTTGCGGGTGGTGTCAACTAGATATGGCGGTTGCTACAAGTCTGGTAGGATTCATTATACTGTTACGTATCAGATTGAATTTGAGATTACCTACTTTGGCCAGGTATATGTACTGACTGATCGATGATTGTTGAGCCCCATCCTTGCATATCTTCCGCTCATGAAGCCAAACGCCAATGGCTGTTGTACTCCCTCAGTTGGTAAAAATTCTTCTTCATGAATAGATACAGATCCCAAAATCGTTGTTCATGAAGGTATTTCCATTCATTTATCAAAAATATTATATCTTTTCCTTTAAGAAACTTACTTCACTATCATTCCGCCTCCCACCGCTCTTCCTTCCATTTCCCCCCCTCCGCCCCCAGCTTGCTCCGCTTCCTCCCTCCACTCCCCCCCCCTCCGCGGGCTACAACTACCATACACCCACCTTCCCTCCTCCCTCTCCCCAATCAACTCAACCAATTCAACCATCAAAACTCAAAACTCAAAACTCCTTTCTCACCCACCTCCGCCCAACGCTTCTTCAACTCACATCCTCCCCACCTGCTCGCCCATCCGTCATCTCCTAGCCTTTGTACGTTGTGAAAAGACTAAAAGAGAGAAGTTTTGGGTTTTTCTGGTTGTAGATTGAGTGTTATGAGTGAACGCTGAAGTGCTTGAAGCTTGACATACGGTGGGAAAGATTATGTGTTGCTGTATGGGTGGTTGTAGGTTGGTGTGTGCATCGGGGAACTAGCCTGTAGGCGGTGAGAAGATGATACTGGTAGGAGAGGGAGGGTTTTGGGATGGGGGTATGTGTGAAAGGGGTGGTGTTTGCTGTTGGTGTGGTTGGCGGGAAGGGTGAGGGTGGTTAGTTGGGATTAGTTGTTCAGGGAGATGTTACTTGGTTTTCGAGTCAAAGGGTATGTGGTGGAGGGCGTTCTGTAGTTCATGAATAGGGATGTTGATTGGTGATTGCAATCTTGATGGTGATAACCATCGGTTTATTTTGATTAAGAACAGTATGGAATTGTCCGTGATCAAGAGCTCATGGATGCCTTTTGCGCACAAATTAAACCCAAAGATCCCGACAGCGAAAATGGGCGTTGATAGAAACTTGGGCCTTGGCAATTAGGTATGGAAGGACTTCCTGGCACGAGCAGACTGAGGTGGTGAAGTCGACATTTTGAACAAGTGCCAGAGTAGTAATCTACGTCAGCGATCTTCCCAAGGTGAATGCGGCCTACTTCCATGCCATCGAGAACCGTGTGCGTGATTTCTTGACACGCGTCGCTTAAAGGAAAGATTGCCTGAAGGCGAAAAGTATCTCAAGTATCTACAAGAGGTGAGATGCGTCGCTTAAAGGAAGGAAGAAACTTTGGGAGGAGGGTACAGTCTAGGTATGTTCTTCTATGTGGTTGTGGCGTACTCGGCACCTCTTAGCAGCTCGCAGGGCCTACAAGAGTCTCGCAAACCGCTCTGTGGTCTTGAGAAATGTCTCTCTGAAGATGACTGAGACCACAGTAATTGATAGGAGCGAGTGGATGAAGGGTGTGCGAGATACTAATCTATTGGCTGTGCTTCCGCATTTGGCCCCTGCTGGCAGCTGCTCGCATACCCTGCTGCGTCGTTTCGCTTGCCGATAGGCTCCAAGGCTCCATCAAGGCCGGCTCGAGATTCGAAAATCGAGGTCTATTATCGCATGCAGCTAAGCGCCTGAACTTTCTAGATATTGAAGACTTGACGGAATTCGAGATAGATCCGGCCGATCATGCCAAATGTCGAGTATTGATTGTACGAAGCCTTCGCTCGGGTGCAGAGTGCTGCATCCTACTCCCGACAGTCATCACACTGAATGTACGGTCGAGTAAGTTGTCTTGAGGTTCCAACACTCAGCTTGCGCTATTCACTGATTCTATGTGTACTTCAGTGTAGTCGCCGTTTCAGGCCTTGGTGCTGACCCAGATCGGACATGGACTTACAATGACAAGAATGCGGGGCAGGTCAGTTGGCTGGAAGACGAAGACATGCTCCCGGCAGCAATACCAAATGCGAGAATAATGCGATTTGGATATGAGTCTACGTGGTTCGGTGCAGGGTCTATACATCAGAGATTATCTCTTATTGGCGAACAGCTCTTGAGGAGCCTGGAAGACCAGAGACGAGTGAGTAGACAATGAAAGACGACGGGGTCTCACAATGTTGAACATCCAAAAAAAACAGGAATGTAGGGGGCGCCCTATTGTTTTCGTCGCGCATTCTATGGGAGGCAACGTTCTCCAGAAGGTATTTGAGGAAAAGAGGAAATTAACCGGGATCGCTAGTACCGGTCTAATAATGCTATAGGCTTTGCTTTCGGCCAGTAACCAAAGCTTCAACGATGTGCTCAAGTCTACCGCCGGAGTCGTCTTCCTAGGGACACCCTTCAGAGGCTCCAAAACTGCGAGGATAGCAGAGATATTTGCCCGAATTGCTCGTATCATTATCCCTTCGGATACAAGCTTAATCAAGGAGATTAGATCGGAGTCCGAATCTCTAAGAGATCTACTCAATGACTTCTGCTTGTTGATCAACCGCAAATCCATCACTCTCTTCTGTTTCTTTGAGCAATGTGATACGGATATTGCGAAGATTCCGAGGCGAAAATTATCCTTGTTTCCAGCCTATCAGGTGAGCACTGTAGTCCTTATTTAAAGATGTCTGTCTCATGATTAGTCAGGATGTCATGGTAGACGAAGTCTCTGCCTGTATAGACGGGTTTCCCAAGCTTGGCTTAGCATCAGATCACCTGAACATGAACAAATTTCAGTCTTCACAAGACAATAATTATAGACTGGTGAGCCAAGAGATAAGAAGACTCGTTGATCAATCTGCCAGCTCTATCCAAGCTCGCTTAAGTTGTAAGTACTTCCTTCTTACTATTCAGGTTCATACAATGTGTCTGCTAATACCGTCTTTCTAGCCCGAAAGATTGTCCAGGACGAGTCCTGTGAGTACCATTAACTCTAGGCCTAGATGACGATGGATCCAAACTGACGCTTCGTATGACAGTGGTGGAAAAGGAACATCTGGAATGTCTACACGCATTGTTCGTTACAAACCCCTTAGACGACATAAGCAGAATACAAACGGATAAAGATAATCTGTTAGAGGGAAGCTGCTCTTGGATCTTTGGTGATATGACCTACACCGAGTGGTTAAACAGCGAAGAGTCCCAGGTACTGCTTGTCCATGGGGGGCCTGGTATGGGCAAGACGATGATCACCATCGCCATGGTTGCTGAGTTGTCGACACGGCTTGAACAGTCTGACAGCTCGAACAGTGTCTTAGCTTGTTTCTTCTGCGATAACAAAGACATCAATACGAACAATGCTGTCGCCATCCTTCGAAGTCTGCTGTATCAAATCCTTTGCCAGCAGCCGAAACTGTTTTGTCACATCCAAGACGAGTACAAGAAACAAGGATCCCAGCTCTTGAATTCTAGAAATGCCCTACAAACGCTATGGCGGATACTGCAGGACATGCTTCTACAGTCTACGCTCAACAGGGTTTACTTCGTTGTTGATGCGCTGGATGAATGTGATCCAGAGTCCCGTGAGACATTGCTGAGGTTGATGGAGGTATACACTGGTAAAGATAAGACTAGATCGACAGCTGGATCAGCAACAAAGTGGATACTGACTAGTCGAAATAATGAAGTCGATATCAACGAAGCATTTATTAATAGTCCCGATATTAGCTTGGAGAACAATTCAGCGTCAGTAGATCACGCCGTGTCGAGGTATATACGCTGGAAAGTAGACATACTGCTGGAGAAAAAGCGGTATTCTGAGGAACAACGAGATCTGGTGCTAAAAGTTCTGAAAGAAAAAGCCGGAGGAACGTTTCTCTGGGTCTCTTTGGCATGTGTAGAGCTCAAGAAGACCTTCAAAACCAACGGGAATATCAGGAGAGCGCTTGACCGTCTGCCTCGTGGTCTTGCCGAAATGTATGCCCAAATCCTAGATAAAGCTTTCGCGGACGACGCTAGTAATGGAGCAGACATTACCAAAGAAATCCTGAAAGCTGTCGTAGTTGCGATACGTCCACTCACTTTATACGAAATGGCTGTTGCAGCGGATATACCTAAAGAAGACTGGAATAACGGCAGTTCGCTGAAAGAGTACGTCTCTCAATGTCGATCACTTTTGACAGTTCGCACAGACGTTGAACGTAAGAATAGTCGTGGCGTATTGATTCAAAATACAACAGTTCATTTAGTGCATCAATCAGCCAAAGATTTTCTTACCTCATCCAAATGCAAGCTGGCTCTCTCACCGGAACTGGCAGAAGAGCATGGCAATATGGCGAGAAGGTCTATATCGTATTTTTGCAGTGGCGTTTTTGCGAATGGACCCATTAACCCGAGAGACCCCAAAGTAATTGAACCGTTGGCGAGCCAAAGTGACGATCAGTCGTCAACTGAGGACGAGAGCGAGGTTTCATCAGACGAAGGTGGTTCTTGGCGATCACCTATAGAGGACGAGCATGCAGGCAATGACAATGAACCTGCACTAGAACACGTTCCTGATCTTGAATCTCCAATGGTTTTGCATTATCAGATGGACAATTGGATGTTCCATGGAAGACAAGCATCTCCAAATATAGGAGACCTTTTTGACCTGTATCGTGAGTTTTTCGAACCAAATTCAGACATCAGAGATTCCTGGTTAGCCTCATATAGGACTTCTTCGGAAAAGTACCAATTGTATTGGGCGCCATATACTTTCACTCCATTGCAGCTCGGAGCTTACTCTGGGATATATGCATTAATCAAGAAAATACTGGATTTCAATGCAGAGGTGCAACTTTCACAACCAGAGAGTCTAACTGATACAAGAGATCCAAAAGGTAGGACAGCATTAATGTGGGCAGCAGAAGGTGGGTATGAAATGGTGACGAAAATACTGCTGGAGAGGGGGGCTGGTGTTGACGTGGTAGACAATCATAGAGACACGGCGCTGATTATTGCCTCATCCAGTGGGAGCAAAGCTGTAGTTCAAATGCTGCTAAACTCGGGGACCTTTGTGAATGCTCAGAATCGTTTTGGACTTACAGCTTTGCTTGTAGCCTCACGCGAGGGTGATGACGAAGTAGTTAAGCTTTTGTTGCAGCATAATGCTGATATTGAGATGAGTGACCAGGAATCAAGAACAGCTTTTTGGTGGGGAGCGTTTATTGGGAATGAGATACTAGTCAAACTACTTTTGCACCATGAAGCCAGAACAGACACACAAGATGTACACGGATATACAGCGTTGATAGTAGCTGCTCATGGGGGTCATGACAGAGTGGTGAAGATCTTGCTACAATCTAAGGCTGATATCGAGCAGAAAAATTCAGACGGATGTACAGCATTGGTGCATGCTGTTTCATGGGGTCATAACAAAGTGATCGAGCTCTTGCTGCAACACGGGGCTGATATCGAGCAAAAGAATACAGACGGATCTACAGCTTTGATGAAAGCTGCTCTCGAGGATCGTGACTCAGTGGTGGACATCTTGCTGCGACATGAGGCTGATGTCGAGCAGAAAGATTCAGACGGATGTACAGCATTGATGCATGCTTCTTCAAGGGGTCATAACAAAGTGATCGAGCTCTTGCTGCAACATGGGGCTGATATCGAGCAAAAGAATACAGACGGATCTACAGCTTTGATGAAAGCTGCTCTCGGGGATCATGACACAGTGATGAAGATCTTGCTGCAACAAGGGGCGAATATTAAGTCCACAGATAGAAGAGGGTTCTCAATTCTGTGGCACGCCGCTGTCAGAGGATATGAAGAGACCGTGAAAATCTTGTTGGAGCACGGAGCGAACCTTGGAACATGTCGACAGGAGCAGGAAGGTGATGCAATCTCTGCGCTCTGTTTCGCAGCATTGAAGTACAGCGAGGCAGGTATAGACTACATCGTCAAGACGCACCGCCAGATATTCGGCCATATAGACGACCACGACCCGTATATACTCTCCACCAGAGAAGCTGACCGTCTGCATCTCACCGCTAAAAAAGGTTATGAAGCTTCGTTGGAAGCCCTACTAGAACATGAAACCAAGCCAGAGGACATGGTAGACTATCATATGGAGATTGATGTTGACTATACCTATAAAAAATGGCTGTTTGATAGTAAGTACTATATCGTCGCAAGATTCCTGGCCTTGATAGACAGTCAACAAAGCGTAGTACGTCTACTTCTGCATGACAGAGCAAAGAAGTTAAGCAAGGCAGAAGGAATTGAAGAAAAAGACAGAGCAACCGAATCTAGAGAGGGATACCGACTAGCAGAACGGCTGAATCACTGGAAGAATTCTGCATGGCGAAGCGATTCTCGTGAAAGACTTACGTTAGTCTCCACCAAGATCTGTCTCCGAAAAGGGCTTACTGACTAAGATTGACGAAATAGAATTTCGGACCTAACTCCCAATTACAATCAGGAGAGTTCCGCGGAGCGAAGGATGTCGTCGGACTCGGTTGATTGAAATGGGGATTCGTTTACTTTGTTTGCGAATTTCTGTATTTACTTATCGAAGAGAAGGTCAAGAAGGATGGGCTGTTTAGCAGGTCATCCACTCTTTCTCTGCCCTCTACTCGTGTCGGGTGTTATCGCAGCTTCTGGTCGTACATGTCATATACTGAGTATATCGTATGTGATTTATTCACTACTTTATGTGATGTACTCAGCATTCTATCTAGTCATCTACCTACTTATCTACCTACTCGTCACCCTACTCAGCAATATATCTACTTCCCTATCTACTGGTAACTTTACTCAGCTACTCACCTGTTAATTTCTCTACCTATTTCTCCGCCTACTCGTCAGTCTACTCAGCACTCTATTTATATACCTGTTCACTCACCAATTTTTTAACTTATCTACTAGGTACTTAGTTATCTCCTCACCCGACACTTTATTTACTGAAAATTTCATCTACACATCTACACATTTATTTATATACTCGATTCAAAGCATCCTTTAAATCACGCCCTCAGTGTCTGGCAAAATTTAACGTACAACAAGCGAAAAAGCATAATAACAAATTGGACTATCCCTTTGGCTGCTGTCGGGAGGCCACTTTTAGCGTATTCGCTTAGTTCACCAATAGGAACCATAGAATATCACCCTGAACTGATTTTATTGATGCTATTCAGATGCTATTGTGATATGCAGCTCGACAAGGACCGTTTCCACATAGGGGGATATCACAGATGTCACAGCCAAAGATAGAACGCTTTCTTCGCTTGCTACCACCTAAATTTGGTGTAATTACATCGAGAACTTGTCGTTTCCTAGGCCTGACTGTTAAGCCTATCTCCTTGCACTCACGACAGTCCTCAGAGCTCTTTCTTTTGCAGATTTGATGATCATCTAAACGTATCATTGAACGTTCAATTGCAGGCTCAATTGACGTTCTTTTTCGCTTCAGAAACTGCCTTTGAGAGGCCTGACTAAGACCTGTAGCCAGAGCCGTTCTGAACTCGCTATGAACAGTGTATTTAGCCTCCTTTGAAACATCTGAATGCAAAGAGAGTTTGTAAGCATTGTTAATGCTGATTTCAATGAGAAACTCGTACAAGGCTTTGTGTCCTCCTGATCTACATCGACGGTTGTATGCGTAGGTATATTGACCCAACTGACGTTTGAAGGCATCTGAATAGGCTCAAAGCGATCGCCTACAACAGTGATAGAACGCAGATTAGGAAGATCAGTTCCTAAATCAGTTGAATCAGGTACTACATCGCAGGAAGGCATTATCAAGAACAATAAGGGGCTTTGTTGACGTTGTTTCTATTTACAAAAAATAACCTTTTTGACCGAGCCTTACCACATCTGGTTAGGGTTAACCTTAAAAATTAACCGAAGGCAAACAGCAGCGAAAGGGATACGCATCAACTCATATTCATGAAGTCGACCCAATAGATCTATCGATAGACCTGAGGACTGAGATTCTAGTTGATCAATTGCCTTGCTAATCTTGCTTTGAGAGGGCAACTTGCTGTTGGAAATAGGGGAGTTGGTAACCTTCGCCTCATAGGGCTGGTAGGGCTGGGGCCCGCTAGTAGAGTTTTTCACTTTTCCACCTCCTAGGAGTTGGGAAGGAGCTCCCTACTAGTAGTAGCTTAATCAGCTGGAGTAGCATCTGACCCACACCGAACGTACATAAGATTCTTGTTTGTCTAGGCAGCCTCCTAACAGCTTCAACCTACCTAATAAATGCCCCCATATGACCTCGTTTACTAACACTTGCTTAAGGGGGACTGCGTTTGCTAAAAGTAGACGAGGTACAAGCACGCCATGGGTTTCGAGTTGTTCGTCAAAAAGGTCCTGTGCACTACCACGGCCAATAACATCGTAATCGACGCCAAACTGCCAAGGAAAATAACGGGCGACTCGTGCATCCAGCACCGCATGCGCGAGTTTGACCTGGATGGAACGGCCTGCAGAGAATCCAGCACAACCGACGATTGTGTGGAATGGCTCAAAGAGCTTGGACAGTTCTATGGTAGAGGCTGTCACGATATCGCCAGCTAATAGAGAGATCCCAAGGGCGTGAAGCTCAGCTGTGGTTTTTCTTTTTTGTGGATCATGAGAATCGATCGTTGCGGATCTTAGAAGAACGGTTATCTTGGTACTCGAATGCGAAGGCGTCTTCTTGGCTAAGCTCCGAAGTATCTCCATACCTAGCTCACCGGCGCCAATCACGAGGATGGTTTCATTGGTGGACATATTTGTGGAGCTTGAGATGGCCTGAACCTGTGAGTATTGATTTGTTTGGGAATGAAAGCTAAAGGCGTCAGAACAGCAAAACAGTATGCATTATTTGTACTCCGTAGCTGGAGGTCGTTTGTAATCCATTCGCCATTGACTAATTAACGCATTCATCAGCAAACCTCTTCTGCAACGGACTTTGAGGTAGATCCTCCTTATCTCCATCATCTTGGCATGCATATATGTGACGTCAGCAAGCAGACGTGCATTCAGATCTACCCGTGATATCGCTAACATGGAGGAGATATTTCATGCATACTGGATACTGAGCCATCCGCACAACTTGTAGGCGTTAATGAACCTGACTTGCTTTGGCAGCTGTACTCTGGATGAAATTGAGGGATATCTCGCCTTCTACAATGATCCACCTACATTAATGATCAAGGGAGCAAGGACTCGTCAGGAGGCATTATGAATGATATGGCGCAGTGAGTTTCTCCTCTTTCCATGCTACAAAATTATAAGCCCACGAGAAATAAACGGTTCAACCAAATAGATAACTGACAATTAGGCCTCTCGAAGTAGTAATAAACAAGACATCGAAGCGAACATCTCAATCACCATAACCGGCCCACCCACCTTTCCCCTTGGGGAAGAAAGCAATTATATACTAAGAGCAACCTTACACTACCACAACGCTTCATCTCCTCCAACATCCTCTTGTCCACCCCTGCCGTCCTTCACCTTTAAGGAAGACGGATCTCCCATCTCCAGCGCAGCCTCTATGACAGGCACATATCGCCTGTATCCCTCCTCACCACCAAACGCTGAAGCCATCCATTTCGACTCCATCGACTTCGATCTGGATGATGACCCGAAACCAATCACTGCCGCCAATGGCTTCTCAACAGTTCGTCCAGGGGAGAGTATAACAAGGGACTTGACTATGGTGCCTATTTGCTTTGAAGCTAAACCGGGCGCAAAGTACGTGCTTAGAATGCCGGAAGGGTACGGACTCATCCAGTGGTGGGGTGTTGGAGAGATGGAGGCGTTCAAGGGGGTAGAGGTTAGATGTACGGAGTGGAGTGAGGATGGGGGATTGGAGGTTGGGATGAGCAATGAGATTGAAGTCCTCGCGGTTACACCAGACAGTCACAGTTCTTCTGTTTTTTTTTAATATAAATACGAGTAAAAGCGCGCGAAACGTTATCAGCTTCCGGGTACGAAACAGTGTGGAGGCGCCCTGCGCGGCTGCACCAAAAAGGTTTTTTAAAAGGACGAGTAGAACCGCATGAAACGTTATCAGCTTTCGGGCGCGGAATGGAGTTGAGTGGTGTCGTCCACATATGGATGCTATATTAGGTGTAGTGGTTTCGTTTCTTTTCTGGTGCTATGTACCTCGGGAGTTTATAGATAAGATTGCATACTGTGTTTCCACCACCAGATCAGCCTTCTGTAGCAGAGCGCCATAAGCCCTCCATCCAATTTTCATTGGGGCATACGTCGTACGCAAAGTGATCGCTTACACCAAACAGCCACAGTTCTGCGGAGGAGGGGTAAGGGTCTTCTTCCATCGATATTCAGTTCCCCTCTTCCCCCTCCCCCCTCCCCCCTCCCCCCCAAAACTCACTTGTCGGCTCCCACCATGTCATTACAGCCAGTAACTTGCACGCCATGCTACTTGCCCCACATATCACCTTCTCCGCCTGGCTCATCACCATCAGATCGAGCAGTTCGCACAGCTGCATCGTCGGCTCCGATGCCTTCTCGACCCTGCGTGCTGCACCATTCTCCTTCTTGCTGCATCACCACTGCCCCTTTCGAGCCTCCCACAATGTGCGTCGAGCACCGGGGTTGACTGGCGGTTTCATGCTCTTCCTGAGAGCAAATCTACTAATGTACAGCCTTATGCTGGGCGTAGAAGGGTAGCTTTTATAAATGGCCTCTTTTGCTCTCCATTTCTCTCTCTCATTAGATGCTCTTGACTTGGTGCAGCTGGTGCAATATCAACATTATCGCTCTCGGCGATGCGGACTATATGGACTTCGTTTGCCTTTCAGTTGACTTGTTTCGCGCTCAAACCTCCACCGTTGAAGGTAATCAGCATTCAAGGCCGGGACCCCATTAACGCGGTAGAATACCCAGTCTTTGGCCTCCAAGATGCCCTCAACAGCTTTTACAATGGCGCCAAGGACAGTGACAGTATCACTCTCTTTTCTAAAGCTTGCGGTAATGAGACTCAAAATTGCACGGCCGCTTGCCTCGATCCCGCACAGATGTTCGGAAATCTGGAAACCTTGCATAACTGTGGGGTGTATCAAAACGTTTCCGAACTGTGGGCTGGGGGGAATGTGCATGCCGAGAGCATTAGTGTCCTGAAAGATCTCGGCTTCAAGAAAAGCAGTCGGAATTCATCTTTGCCTTCCGATATCAACAACGCAATCCATGTTTGTCTGCTCGACATCTGTGGTGACAACCCAGATTGTCCCAACAGGACTAAAAAGGACTAAAGCCCCTTACACCGACATTTGCGCCGACATCTCAGCTCCGGTAAATGCAGACGTGGGTGGTATAGGGGTAACATGAAGTCCGCCGCGTTTCTAGAATTTGTGCTCAAATTGGGTATAGGTATATATATCCTACGCCATGCAGATGGGGTTCGCATTGCTCGCGTTTATTTTCGCTATCCCCTGAATGCCAATCAAGTACGCTATATATAACATGGGCCATACTTGCCTCGGCGTTCTATCCACACAATACAAATCAAGCATAGCAAAAGAGCGATTTAGAAAATCATTGAATGAAGAGAAAGCCTAGCTCGAAGCCCTCACGACCGCAGTGGTCGATTTCCAGAAAGCGCAGTGCTTCTTCATGTTAGCAACAAACATTGCAGGACTAGTCACACAAATGAGAGGCGGCCTTCAACCCGAAAGCTTCCAATCAGTTTACAACACATACATCTCCATCAGAATCATTGCTGTTGGTGGATCCCTCCCGGTCACGTTCACCCTACTTACCTTGCACATGATCCACAAGCGATCATGGTACCTCCTCACCCTACTCTATCCGCGACAAGCATCGGGGTCGCAGCAGCGACTCTGCTCACAAAGAGCCGCATAAAGAGCGACACGTTCACGCTAGATGCTATAAATCTCAACCACATCATGGAGACCGCTTCTACGGGTGGACCAGCCACTTGCGCATCGAAGAGCCTAATTGCATGGTGTTACGATCCCCAAAGCGGCTTCGACTTTGGTATCAATTCGCCAAACAGCGAAGTCGGCGCTAACGCCATACTCGTATTCTGTCTCGTCACATCAGTTATCCTTATTGTCAATCACTTCTGCCGCTCCACGGATAAAACCCAGCGAAGAATAAACGATTGGATTTTGAAAAAGCTCCATATTGCGTCGAAAAAGGGAGTGTTCGGACACGCCAAGGAGGTGCTGGGTTTCGGCACTGCCGTTTTCCGCCTGACATTCTTCTGCATATACATTTACTGCTTCCTCATTTTTGCCTCTCGCTTGCAATGGTTCCAACAATACAACACCTACGATAGTACGTGGGGATTCGGCCAGATCGTGGCGATTCTCGTGTGGGCGCCGACGCTGTGCGATTAATTTTGGGATCAGGCACGTATGTTGCACGGTTTACAACTCTCCTCATTCCTCCTCCATGACCTATCTTTTGCGCTACCTCTATTTGAAAAATTAGATTGGAAAAAGCCGACTTTTGGCGCTTCTTCTCTCTGTAATTGGGGTTAAAAAAGGCTCGGAGCATCGTCTTCCTAACCACTTGGAAGTCAGTCGTAAAAAGAAGCCAGGTGCGGGATATACGGGTGGCTAGGCAGGTACTGCAAGCATGGAGGCTGCTACGGACGTCCATGAGCAGGAGAAATTAGTGTAGGCAGCAGTGAGTGTATGGAGACTCATTTCGGCCTCTTTTTGAGCAAAAGATGAACGTGCGCAGATGGATGACTTTACCGGGATATCTGGACAAAGTAATATCGTTGTTGCAAGAAGAATGTCGCTATCATAGGGCAGCCTAGACAATTAGTCCACAGACATTATAATGCGTTTAAAAAATGATAACGGGGGGTCAGAACTGAAAGTGCAGATCCGAGGCGATGTTCGACCCAACTTTTCAACCCATTGTAAATACCTACGGTAGCTCTCTGTGTGCTACTCGTGGCCAAAGAGGAGAGAATTGAAGGAGAATGTCCCAACAGTCAACGAAGGCAAGAATTGAATGTTGAGAAAGGGTCGAGAAAATGAGGGTTAAACCCTAACCTTACCCGCTGACGGTCATCGTTGACGCTCGAATTCTAACACACGTTCTCCGTACACAACAGCTACAGGTCTTGCAATGTTGAGACAAAGTCACGCGAGGTGTTCCATCTGAAACGCTCCTGAGCCATGATGGTCAATCCATATCGAACGGTCTACTTCCTCATGCGTCCTGGACATGGAGATGGTCCAAGTTAGGATTCGAGGTTGACATCAGATCGATGCTTTCCCAAGAGGACGGAGAGTATACTATGTACTAACAGAACACATGAGAATACTGTTAGACCAGTGGCGTGGACAATGCAGCCATTCGACGGTGATGCTATCATACTGCGGTTGTTCCCTCGGAAAGACTCGGATGTGCGCATAATCATGATTACAAACCAGCGAATGTGGGTATTTGAATCAACGACTTCCTCTCACTTACTCTAGACAATGGCTCTTACCTTCAACGGCAAACCTCCCGTCATCGCGTCCGGCTCCTGGATCCTTGTGACAGGCGCAAACGGATTCATTGCCGGCCATGTCGCCGACCAGTTTCTCAAAATCGGCTACAAGGTTCGAGGCACAGTAAGAGATGCTATAAAGAGCAGTTGGCTGCAAGAACTTTTTGACAAAAAGTATGGCCCTGGAAAGTTCGAGATGGTGGTCGTGGAGGACATGGTTGTCCCCGGCGCATTTGACGAAGTTACTAAAGGTATACAACCTCGTTCGCCTACAATTGAGGCTCTCTAAACCCACTTACTAACATCACCCCTTGACTAGACGTCTCCGGAGTAGCCCACGTCGCTTCCGTTATCGCCTTTGACGTTGGGGACCCCCATAAAGTCGTCACCCCCACCATCGCTGGCGCAGTCAACGCCCTGACCGCAGCCGAGAAAAGCCCCTCGGTGAAACGCCTCGTCTACACCTCCTCCTCTACCGCCATGACCAGGCCCAAACCCACCAAAGTCTTCTCAGTCGACACCAACACCTGGAACCAAAAAGACGTCGACGACGCCTGGAAACCACCCCCATACGAGCCCTCACGAGCAATGGCCGTCTACGGCGCCAGCAAAACCCAAGCAGAGCAAGAAGTCTGGAAATTCGTCAAAGAGCACCACCCTAACTTCACCGTTAATGCTGTTCTCCCCAACGCAAACTTCGGCGAGATCCTCAGCGCCGAACAAGCCACCTCCACAGGCGCCTGGGTCCCCACCATCTACAACGCCACCACCTTCCCCGAGCAGTACAAACCTTTTCCCCCGCAATGGATGGTCAACGTCACCGACACCGCGCTCCTGCACGTCGCCGCTCTGCTCGACCCCGAAGTCCAGAACGAGCGCATCATGGCCTTCGCCGAACGATACAGTTGGAACGATATCCTAGCTGTGCTGCGGAAACTGGAGCCCGGGAAGACGTTTCCGGAGGATTTGGAGGGGTGTCCGAGGGATTTGATGGAGGTGCCGAATCAGCGGGGAGCGGAGCTTTTGCGGAGGTTGGGGAGGAGTGGGTGGACGGGGTTGGAGGAGAGTGTTAGGGAGAATCTTAAGCATTTGAGGGGGTGAGGGGGTGGTTTTTGGGCACGAGGACCGAAGAATTACCGTTAGTCCTTGCGAAAGCGACGTTTCCATATAGACAGATGACTTACACGCACAATGAAATTTCATGTTTTTATTTAAAATATCCACCGTTCCGTCCATCATTCCGTTCCAAATCTGCCCCCAAGCTAAGTGGGTTCACCACATGTGGGTGCTGTGTACCTTGGTGGGTTTATACATACATACAGTACATAGATAAATTGCTTTTCCTAATCTCCACACCACTGCCCAGCCCTTTTGTAGCTAGCTCTTCTCAGCGTGTAAGGGGGGGCGC
>JAABUW010002780.1_pt1 | contig 26011 bp, 21 predicted proteins | sample 5560081 | NCBI WGS metagenome assembly JAABUW01 (sample SAMN10711882, study PRJNA513363) | rock metagenome | isolation source: Antarctica rocks | place: Antarctica: Victoria Land, Knobhead sud | reverse complement strand
ATGGCCTTGTGCTGCGTGACGTAGGCCTGCCACTGCTCGATGAGCCTGGCGGCCTCGCTCCGGGTGACCGCGCCGCGGCCCTGGAGGGTCTGGAGGCTGGCGAGAACGGCGTCGGAGGGGGCCTTCCACTTCTGCTCGCTCGCGTTGCCGGCCCGGGCCACGAGGGTGAGGCTCTCGTTGGACTTGGCGTCGAAGGCGGCCGAGCGGGCCGTGGCCAGCGAGAGGGTGCCCTGGTAGGCAGAGCTGCGCACCGTGGTGATCTGGCTCGCGACGGAGCTCAGCGTCGTGGCGCCGATGAGCAGGGCGAGCAGGACGAGGACGCTGCCGACCGTCAGCGGCGTGTTGAGGTAGCGACGGGTGCGTCGGGCGAGCCAGACCATGGCGAAGACCAGGATGACCAGCGCGATGGCGCCGGTGAGGCCAAGGGCCACCCCGTTGCTGCTAGCGGCGAACTCGTCACTCGCCCGCTGCTCGTTGGCGCGGGCGGTGACCTCGACGATGGGCAGTGCCCGCGCGCGCAGCCCGACGCTGGCGTTGTTGAGGTACTGCGCCCCGATGGGCAGGCCCTGGCGGTTGTAGACGCGGGCCTGCTCGACGGTTGCAGCATAGGTCTGGACCTCGGCGTTCAGGGCACCCAGCACGGTGCCGTCCGCGGGCTGGGCTTTGGCCGCCTCGGCGATGGCCTGCGCAACGCCGGCCACGGCACTGTCGTAGTCGGCCCGCTGTGCAGCGTTCTCGAGCCCCCCGACGAGGAAGGCGTTGGTCGCGTCGGCATCGGCGCGCAGCAGGTCGGCGTAGATGCCCTGCACCCGCACCACCTGCGCGGTGTTGTGGTTGGCCCGTTCGAGCGCGGCGGAGGACGACCACAGGTTGTTGGCCCCGACGATCCCGAAGACCGCGGCGGCCAACGCGGTGACGGCTCCGACGACGCGCATCCGTCCCGGGGTCCCCTCGAACGCCGAGCTGAGGAACGTCCGCAGCGCGCTGGGCCGTCCGGCGGTGACCCCGAGGAGCTGCCCCGGGGGGGCCTGCCCCGGGAGGGCCTGCCCCGGAAGGCCCTGCCCATAAGGCGCAGGTGGCTGCCCGGCGGGCCCCGGCGGCACGGCATACCTCTGCGCCTGCGGCGGTCCCGGCGGTGCCACGGGGTGCTGGGTCACGCGTCTGCCCCGGAAGCTGCGGCGCGCGGCTCGTCGACCGCGTCGGAGTCTGTTGCACCACTCGCTGCGTCCGGTACGTCGGTGGCCCCAGCCGCCGGGTTACCGGACGCAGCGCGGTCGTCGGCTGGACGGAAGTCCTCGGCGAGCAGCTGGCGCAGCTGGTCCGTGGTGGGCTCCTCCACGTCCTGCAGGCGCCAGGCGTGTCGGCCGATCGCCTCCTCGAGGAGGTTGCGGGCGAAGCGGCCGTTGCCGAACGCCTGGTTGCGCGGCGTCGCGGCGAGGATGGCGGCGAACGCCCCCTGCGCCTGCGGCGTGACGTCGTAGTCGGCGCCGTCCGCGAGCTTGGCGAGGATGTCGACGATCTCCTCGTCGGTGTAGTCGGCGAACTCGATCGTCGTCTTGAACCGGCTGGCGAGGCCCGGGTTCTGGGTGATGAAGGCGACCATCGGGTCGGGGTAGCCGGCAACGATGACGACGAGCTCGTTGCGGTGGTCCTCCATCTCCTTGACGAGGGTGTTGATCGCCTCGGTGCCGTACTGGTCGCCCGAGAGCGAGTAGGCCTCGTCGATGAAGAGCACCCCTCCCATGGCCCGCGCGCACACCTCTGCGGTCTTGATCGCCGTCTGCCCTAGGTAGCCCGCGACGAGCTCGGACCGGTCGACCTCGACGACGTGGCCCCTCTCAAGCAGCTGCAGCGCCTGGTAGATGCCGGACACCATCCGCGCGACCGTGGTCTTGCCGGTGCCGGGGTTGCCGACGAAGATGAGGTGGCGGGTGACGTCCGGGTTGCGGAACCCCGCCTGCTCCCGCTTCTTCTCGACCTTGAGCATCGCGACCTGCTGGTGCACGACCCGCTTGACGCCGTCGAGCCCGATCATCGCGTCGAGGTCGGCGAGCAGCTCCTCGACCGACTTCGGTGGCTCCTCGGCAACGGCTTTCTCGACGTCGGTGGTGGTCTCGGCGGTGGGGTCACCGGCGGCGTCGCCCACCGCGTCCTCGGTATGCCGGGTAGCCGGGTCCGCGTCCGGCTCACCGGTGGAAGGTGTCGGGGCAGTGGGGCTGTGGCCACTGAGGTCGCGGCGGCCGTGGTTCTGGAGAAGGCGCAGCGACTCCTGCAGGCGCGGGTCGTCCAGCACGTTGCGAGCCGGGTCGTACGTCGGTCCGGCGTCCTCGAGGGCCCGGAGCATGCCGGACACCGCAGAGCGCTGGCGGAAGCCACCCGACCCTTCTGAGTCGCGGGAGGCGGACCCCACCGCGAGGGTGTGCGGGGCCGGCGGGATGGCGGTGGCTCCCGAGCGCTGGGCGGCCGCCGTCGAGATGATGTTGTCGGCAACCCGCTCGTTCGTCCTGCCGAGCGTCGACGCCGCCTCGACGACCTGGCCGAGCGCGTCGGCGTAGGCGCCGGCGTCGGCGCCGGTCTCGCGCAGGTGGCTCAGCAAGGTGGTCGGGCTGGCGCGCCACCTGCGGCCGGAGGAGGCGGAGAGGGCAAACGCGTCGTTGGCCGCGGCGACGTCGTCCGCGTCGGCCATGCCCGTGGCCCTGGCCCAGTCCTGGGCGGCGAGGTAGGTCGGTGCTGCGGGCTCGGCGACGGTGGCGGACAGGACCACGCCCTCCCGGCGGGCCTCGTGGGCGTCGACCCCGAGGCGGTGGGCCACTGCGGCCAGCGCGTCGAGAGCGTCCTTGAGCTCCGGCATCACCGCTGCCTTCCGGTCGGTGGGGTCAGGGGCGCGTCCGGCCCGGAGGTCGGCATCGGGGGTAGTGGCGTCGTCCCGAGCCGCAGATCCCCGCCGCCGGAGGCGGCGCCGAACTTCTCGGCGAGAAAACGGCCGTGGACGACGAGCGCCTCAGCGTCAGCACGGCATACGGCGTCGAAGACCTTGTCCATCGTCGCGCCCAGGAGGTCGAGCTGGTCGATGAGGATCATCAGCGCCGTCTTGCCGCGGTCGACCGGCCGCGAGTCCGCCCACTGGCGGGGAAGCCGGAGGTAGCCGCCGATCGCGTCGGGAAGGTAGTTCGTCGCGGTCGCCATGACGCTGTACGCCTGGGGGCTGCCCTGGCCGAGCGTGTCGAGCCGCGGGACCGTGTCCCGGACGATCCGCGCGACCCGGCCGAGGCGGGACTGGACCATCCCGGGGGCCTTGCCGTCACGGGCCTGCTGTACCACGGCGTCGACGGCGTCAAGCAGGTCCTGGCTGCTGGGGACCCGCGGGATGTTGGCCGCCGTGTCCTCGGCACGCTCCACCTTGGAGCCGAAGCCGAACCACGAGCCGATACCCATGTGCCGATCTTCCCCCTGAGCGGTGCAGGACGTGGTGCCGTGGACGGACTGTCGTTCGGTTGCGACGGGCTTCGGCCTATCTGCCGAGGTCGAGCGAGCCCATGGTGACCTTCTGGTTCTGCCGGTTGACGCGGTCGAGGTAAGCCTGGGACTTGGACACCTCGGTCTCGAGGGTCCCGATCGTCGCCGCCATGTTGTCGAGCGCCTGGACCTTGAACGTGTCGATGGCGTCCATGGTCTGGTAGATGTTCTGGAAGGCCGCCTGGAGCTGGGGCAGGCCGATCGTCGCGGCTGCCGCCTGCTCCTGGATCTTGACCGAGTTGTCGCGCAGCATCTCGGACGTCGACTGGATGAGGTTGGACGTCGTCGTGTTGAGCGCGGTGATCTGGTCGAGGACGAGCTTCTGGTTGCCGAGCGCCTGGGCGACGATGACTGCCGTGCGCAGCGCCGAGATCGTCGTCGTCGACGCGCGGTCGACGCCCTTGATGAGCTCGAGGTTGTTCTTGATGACGATGTCGATGGCGAGGTAGTTCTGGATCGACACAGCGAGCTGGGTCAGCAGGTCCTGGTGCTTCTGGCGGACATAGAAGAGGACGTCCTGCTTGAGCACCGTCGCCTTCTCCGGGTCGGCCGCCTCGAGGGTGGCGATCTGGGCAGTCAGCCGGGCGTCTAGCCGCTCGGCGACGTAGACGTACTGGTTGAGCCGGCCCATCGAGTCCCACAGGTTCTGCTTCTCGAGGTTGAGGGCCACGTTGTCCCGCTGGAGCTCGTCCTGACCGCTCTGCAGCGCGTGGAGGATGCCGTCGAGGTGGCTCTGGGCGGACTGGTACTTGCGGAAGTAGTCGGTGACCTTGTCACCGAACGGGATCATGCCGAGCACCTTCTTGGCGCCCCGCGCCTGGCCGGGGTCGAGGTCCTCAACGGTGCGGCGCAGGTCGAGCAGCGTCTTGCTGACCTTGGAGCCTTCGTTGAGGCCCCCCTCCGAGAGGGCCTTGACCGGAGCTCGAAGGAGGCGGTTGCTGCTCTCCGCGGCGCGGCGGATGTCGTCGTCGCCCATGGTGCGCACGTCGGCGGCCTTCGCCTCGAACTGCGGCGACTTGCTCTCGGCCTTGAGCAGCGCGTCGAGGTAGCCCTCAACCTTCGCGTCGAGGCCGGCAACGGCGGCCTCGGGGACCTGTGGGGCCATCTTCGGCGCGGCGGTCGCGCTGACGGGGCGCGTGGCCGCCGGCGGGTCGAGGGTCAGGGTCGCCGAGGAGGTCGGGGGGGCCAGGGCCTGCACCGCGTCGCCGCTGTCCGCGGGTGCCGGCGCGGCCGCGGCGCCGCCATCGCCCGAGCCCGTCGAAGGCTGGTACGTCATGGTGAGGTCCTCTTCCCTATGCCGTGGTCCGTGGTATGCCGTGGTCCGTGGTATGCCGTGGTCCGTGGTATGCCGTGGTCCGTGGTCGCGACTGGGCTGCGTACGGCGGCGGCAGGTGGCAGGTGACACCTGTCTCCGCCAGACGTGTGGCCAATCTACGCGGTTCCCCGGTGTCGCTACACCCCGGTTCCGCCCTGAGCGGACCCTGATGTCCCGGCCGCTGTCCTGGCTGCGCGGCGAGCCCGGTCGGTGTGGCGAAAGTTGCGGAAACCGGGTCCTAGGGGTGACGATCGGGTGATGGCCACCGACCAGAGCATCACCGTGTCCCGCACCATCGACGCCCCTGCCGCCGAGATCTTCGACGTGCTGACCCTGCCCGCCCGGCATCCTGAGGTGGACGGGTCGGGCTTCATCGTCTCCGACCCGTCGAACGACCGGATCACGGCGGTCGGACAGGTCTTCACGATGAACATGCAGGGCGAGCACATGGGCGGGGAGTACCAGACCGACAACCACGTGGTCGGTTACGACAAGAACGCCCTCGTCGCGTGGCAGACGGCCCCGGCCGGCACCGAGCCGCCCGGGTGGCAGTGGGTCTGGGAGCTCAAGGCCGACGGGAGCGACTCGACCGACGTGACGCTGACCTACGACTGGAGCGCTGTCACCGACAAGGAGATCCTCGAGAAGGTGCACTTCCCGCTGGTCTCGCCTGAGAAGCTCGAGAACTCGCTCGGCAACCTAGCGGCCGCCGTCGCCAGCTGACCCCCACCCCTGTCAAAGAATCGCCCATGTCCGGCGCGGAACCGCGATTCTTTCGACACCGATCTCGGCGTTCGCTGGGAGCCGGGACGGGTTTCGGCGGGTCAAGGCTCGTAACAGACTCCGGCGCGTCGATAGCCGGCGGCGGCGACTCCCGGGGTCCGGGGTCAGCAGCCGAGGCAGCGGTGCAGGCGCCGTAGCTTCTGGTGGCGGCGCGCCTCGTCGGGAACGTCGCCTTTGGTGATCTCGATGTACGTCCGCCGTTGTCCTGCGCCAGCAGCCGGCGGCTGATGCCGCACACGCGCGATCTCGTGGATGGTGTCCGGCCTCGTGTCGATCCGGGCACCGTGCGTCGGACGGAACAGTCCGGAGGCGGCCATCCGCGACTTCGACAGCCCGACCCAGGCACCGTCGGCGATCGTGAAGGGAGGGCCGCGCAGCTCAAGCGGAAGAGGACGATCCACGATCAGCCCACTGTCGGGGGCAGCGACCAGACGACCCACGTTGTCCACAGCCCGGTTCGTTAAGGGGCCCCATATCCGTGTCAAAAACGCGGTTCCATGTCCGAAATAGGCAATACTTGGAGATGGGTCTGGCGGGGTGCGGGTCGGCTAGCGTTGCGGCCATGATCAGCCTCGAGGGCTACCCGTACGCCCAGCTCGTGCCGACCCGCTGGAACGACAACGACGTCTACGGACACGTCAACAACACGGTTCACCACCTCGCCATGGACACTGTCATCAACGCGTGGATGATCGAGCACGCCGGCCTGGACATCGCCGCCGGGGCGGCGGTCGGGCTCTGCGTCGAGTCCGGCTGCCGTTACCTGGCCGCGGTGACCTATCCAGATGCCATGGTCCTGGGCCTGCGGATCAGCCGCCTCGGGACCTCCAGCGTCCACTGGCAGGTAGCCATGAACCGCGAGAGTGACGGGGAGCGCATCGCGGAGGGCACTTTCGTCCACGTCTTCGTCGAGCGCACCACACGTCGACCGACCTCGCTCACCTCGACGATGCGCGTCGCCATGGAGCCTCTCGTCGTCCCGGCCGGCGTTGACCCCCTGCCGGCATTGACCGGTCACGCCGACTCGGGCAGGATATTGAAAGATAAACAGGTTTCCGCATCGTGGAATGGATGTGGTGCCCCCACCGAGGGAGATCGTCACCGTGCCCAATCCTGATGGCGTCCGGGTCAACGGCCCCATGGGGCCACGCTTCGAGACGGTGCTCACCGACGAGGCGCTCGGCTTCCTCGCCGACCTGCACCGCACCTTCGACGCCCGACGGGGTGAGCTGCTCACCGAACGCGAGGACCGGTATGCCGTGCTGGCAGCCGGCGGCACCCTCGACTTCCTGCCGGAGACGCAGCACGTCCGGGACGGGGACTGGCAGGTCGCCCCACCCGCTCCGGGCCTGGAGGACCGGCGGGCCGAGATGACCGGCCCGGTCGACCGCAAGATGACCATCAACGCCCTCAACTCCGGCGCCAGGGTCTGGCTCGCCGACTTCGAGGACGCGTCCACCCCGACGTGGGAGAACGCGGTGAGCGGCCAGCTCAACCTCCTCGACGCCCTCGACGGCAGGATCGACTTCACCTCGGAAGCCGGCAAGGCCTACGCCCTCAGGCCAGCGGCCGAGCTCGCCACCGTCGTGGTCCGCCCCCGGGGCTGGCACCTCACCGAGAAGCACCTCGAGGTCGACGGCGAGCGGATCTCCGGGTCGCTGTTCGACTTCGGCCTCTACTTCTTCCACTGCGCCCAGCGCCAGATCGATGCCGGCAGGGGACCCTACTTCTACCTGCCCAAGATGGAGAGCCACCTCGAGGCCCGGCTGTGGAACGACGTCTTCGTCCGCGCCCAGGAGCTGCGCGGCATACCGCAGGGCACAATCCGGGCGACCTGTCTCATCGAGACCTACCCCGCGGCCTTCGAGATGGACGAGTTCCTCTACGAGCTGCGGGACCACTCCTCGGGCCTCAACGCCGGGCGCTGGGACTACATCTTCAGCGTCATCAAGAAGTTCCGGACCCGCGGTGCGGACTTCACGCTTCCGGACCGGGTCCAGGTGACGATGACCGTCCCCTTCATGCGGGCCTACACCGAGCTGCTCGTGCAGACCTGCCACCGACGCGGCGCCCACGCCATCGGCGGGATGGCGGCGGTCATCCCCAGCAAGGACCCCGCGGTCAACGAGACCGCCTTCGCCAAGGTCCGCGAGGACAAGACCCGCGAGGCTCAGGACGGCTTCGACGGCTCGTGGGTGGCCCACCCCGGCATGGTGGCGCTGTGCACCGAGGTCTTCACGGACGTCCTCGGCGAGCGCCCCAACCAGCTCGACCGGCTCCGGGACGACGTCCGCGTCACGGCCGAGCAGCTCCTCGACGTCAGGTCGACCCCGGGGTCGACCACCGAGGCGGGGCTGCGCAACAACATCAGCGTCGGCATCCAGTACCTTCACTCCTGGCTCCGCGGCCAGGGCGCGGTCGGCATCAACAACCTCATGGAGGACGCCGCCACCGCCGAGATCTCCCGGTCGCAGGTGTGGCAGTGGATCCAGAACGGCATCGAGCTCGACACCGGCGCCGTCGTGACGAAGAAGCTCGTCCACGACCTCGTCCGGGAGGAGCTCGCCAAGCTCCCGGGCAGCCCCGAGGACTACTCCGCCGCCGCCCACACCTTCCTCTCGCTCGTCGTGTCGGACGACTTCGAGGAGTTCCTCACCCTCCCGGCATACGAGCAGATGGCCTAGGGCGAAGCCCCGACATGGACGCACTCGGCCTCGCCCCGACCCTGGCACCCCTCCTGCCGGAGGGAGCGGTCATCACCGACCGTCAGCGGCTGCGCACCTACGAGTGCGACGGCCTCGCGCAGTATGCCGTCGTCCCGGCGCTCGTCGTGCTGCCCGAGACGGCCGAGCAGGTGGCGATGGTGGTCCGGGCCTGTGCCGAGCACCGGATCCCCTTCGTGGCCCGCGGTTCCGGCACCGGCCTCTCGGGCGGCGCGCTCCCGCACGCCGAGGGCGTCCTCATCGTCCTGTCCAGGATGCGCGACATCCTCGAGATCGACCGCGACAACCAGCGCGCCGTCGTCGAGCCGGGTGTGATCAACCTCCAGCTCTCGAGGGCGACCCAGCCGGGCGGCTACTACTACGCACCCGACCCGTCGAGCCAGCAGGTCTGCTCGATCGGTGGGAACGTCGCCGAGAACTCCGGAGGCGCGCACTGCCTCAAGTACGGCTTCACCACCGGACACGTCACCGCTCTCGAGTTCGTCACTCCCGCAGGCGATCTCGTGGAGCTCGGTGCAAAAGCGCCCGACCAGCCGGGCTACGACCTTCTCGGCGCGATCATCGGCTCGGAGGGCACGCTCGGCATCGCGACCAAGGTCACCGTCCGGCTGACCCGTACGCCCGAGGCCGTCAAGACCCTGCTCGCCGCGTTCCCTGACACCGACTCGGCAGGACAGGCGGTGTCGTCCATCATCGGCGCCGGCGTCATCCCCGCGGCGATCGAGATGATGGACGCCCTGGCGATCGAGGCGGCCGAGGCGGCGGTCCACTGCGGCTACCCCGAAGGCGCCGGCGCCGTCCTCATCGTCGAGCTCGACGGGGCCGCGGCCGAGGTGGAGCACCAGTTCGACGAGATCAGCGAGCACTGCACTGCAGCAGGGGCGTTCGCGATACAGATCGCCCAGGACGACACACAGCGCGCCCTGTTCTGGAAGGGCCGCAAGTCCGCATTCGCGGCGGTCGGCCGGATCAGCCCCGACTACATCGTCCAGGACGGGGTCATCCCGAGGACGGCCCTGCCCGAGGTGCTTCGCCGGATCGCCGCGCTCTCGGCCGACAGCGGCGTCCGGGTCGCCAACGTCTTCCACGCGGGCGACGGCAACCTCCATCCCCTCGTCCTTTTCGACGACGCCGTCCCGGGCCAGGCGGAGAAGGCCGAGGAGGTCTCCGGGTCGATCATCGACCTGTGCATCGAGTTCGGCGGCTCCATCACCGGAGAGCACGGCGTCGGAGCGGACAAGTCCAAGTACATGTCCCGCATGTTCAGCGCCGACGACCTCGACACGATGCAGCTCGTCCGGTGCGCCTTCGACCCCGACGCCATCTCCAACCCCGGCAAGATCTTCCCCACCCCCCGCCTGTGTGGCGAGGTCCCGGGACGCAACCGGGGCGCCCATCCGCTCGTGGAGTCGGGCAGAGCGGACCTCTTCTGATGACGTCGACCGAGACCGAGACGGTGCTGCCGCACCTCACCGAGGCGGCCGGCGGCGCCCTGCGCGAGGGCGGACCGGAGGACCACGTCGACGGTATGCCGTGCCGCTGGGTGGTCAGCCCGCGCGACACCGCGCAGGTTGCGGCCGTGATGCGCGTCGCCGACGCGGCCGGCCTCGCCGTCGTGCCACGCGGGTCGGGCAGCAAGCTGGGCTGGGGGGCGCCGCCGGAGCGCCTCGACGTCCTCCTCGACCTGCGTGCCCTCGACACGCTGGTGGAGCATGCGGCTGGTGACCTGATCACCGTCGTCGGGGCGGGGCGTCGACTGGACGACCTCCAGGGTGACCTGGCGGGATCGGGTCAGTGGCTCGCCGTCGAGCCCAGCCGGTCCGGCACGGTCGGTGGCCTCGTCGCCACGGCGTGCACCGGACCGACGAGGCTCCTGCACGGCCCCGTCCGTGACCTCGTGATCGGCACGACGATGGTGCGCGCCGACGGAGTGGTCGCCCGGTCAGGCGGCAAGGTCGTCAAGAACGTCGCGGGCTATGACCTCGGCAAGCTGCTCACCGGGTCTTTCGGGACGCTCGGGGTGGTCACCGAGGTGGCGTTCCGGCTGCACCCGGTCGCGGACGCCCACGGATGGGTCAGCGTGCCGACGGCTTCCGCCCAGCACGCCCACGCCCTCGTCCAGGGGGTCATCCACTCCCACCTCGTGGCCACCGCGTGCGAGCTTGACCGACCGGCCGACGGTCCGGCTGCCCTCGCCGTCCGGCTCGACGGGATCGCCCCGGGGGTCGCCGCGAGGACGGCCGCCGCGCTGACGCTCCTGGGGGAGGGAGCGACGGCCCTCGAGGTGGCGCCGCCCTGGTGGGGCTCCGAGCCGGGAGAGCCGGACGAGGTGCTCCTCAAGGTCACCCATGAGATCTCTGGCCTGCCAGCCCTGCTCGACGTGGTCGACGCGGCGGCCGACCGGTCGTCCGTGCCGATCGACCTGCGCGGGAGCGTGGCCGTGGGCACGGTTCTGGCCCGGCTCCGCGGCACACCCGACCGGTCCGCCGTGGCCACCGTGGTGGAGGACCTGAGGGCGGGCGCGCCACGCTTCGGAGGGACCGTGGTCGTCCTCGAGGCGGACCCCGACACTAAGCGCACGCTCGACGTGTGGGGCCCGGTCAAGGGCCTCGACCTCATGCACAGCGTCAAACGCCGGCTCGACCCCGGGCGGACCCTGTCCCCTGGGCGCTTCGTGGGAGGGATCTGACCATGGCCGACGAAGAGGTCGACCCCTACCCGGTCCCGCGCCCCAGTGCCACGTCCCGTCCAGACCCCGGTCCCGGTGCCGACGCGAGCGGCGAGAGGGAGGCCGGCCACGTCGAGCGGGATCTCGTCTCCTCCCCCGCCGGGACGCTCGGCACCGACGCCCCTCTCAGCATCGGACCCCTCCCGAAGGGTCCCGGTGCGTTTGACGACCACCGGCCGCCAGCCGCCGAGCTCGTCGCCGACTGCGTCCACTGCGGCTTCTGCCTGCCCGCATGCCCCACCTACGTCCTGTGGGGCGAGGAGATGGACTCGCCCCGGGGCCGGATCTACCTCATGAACGAGGGCCTCGGCGGCGAGCCGATGACCGACTCGATGGTCGGCCACATCGACGCCTGCCTCGGGTGCATGGCCTGTGTCACCGCCTGCCCGTCCGGCGTCCAGTACGACCGGCTCATCGAGGCGACGCGAGCCCAGGTCGAGCGCCGGCACCGGCGCCCCCCGGCCGACCGCGCCCTGCGCGAGGCCATCTTCGCCCTCTTTCCCTATCCTCGCCGGCTGCGGCTCATGCGAGGTCCGCTCCGTCTCTACCAGCGCACCGGCATCTCCGGCCGGCTCCGCAAGTCCGCTGCGCTGCAACGGATCTCGCCGACCCTCGCAGCGATGGAGTCTCTCGCCCCACCACTGGGCAAGCCGGAGCGGGTCCCGGAGCGCACGGCGGCCCAGGGTCACCGTCGGGGGACCGTCGGGTTGCTCCTCGGGTGCGTCCAGCGGGAGTTCTTCCCGGGCGTCAACACCGCCACCGCCCGGGTGCTCAGTGCCGAGGGTTTCGACGTCATCGCCCCCCCGAGCCAAGGTTGCTGCGGTGCGCTGTCGTCGCACAACGGACGCGAGGAGGAGGCTCAGCGCTTCGCCCGCGCCTTCATCGAGCAGTTCGAGCGCACGGACGTCGAGCACGTCGTCGTCAACTCCGCCGGGTGCGGTTCGGCGATGAAGGACTACGTCCACCTCCTCTCGGACGACCCCGAGTGGGCCGCTCGGGCCGCGGCCATGAGCGCCAAGATCCGTGACGTGTCCGAGATCCTTGCCGAGGTGGGGGCGGTCGCCACCCGGCACCCCCTCGACGTCACCATCGCCTACCACGACGCCTGCCACCTCGGCCATGCCCAGGGGATCCGGGCCCAACCCCGTGAGCTGCTGCACGGCATACCGGGGCTGGAGCTGCGAGAGATCGCAGACGGCGACATCTGCTGCGGCTCGGCCGGGGTCTACAACATCCTCAACCCGGAGCCGGCCCGCGAACTCGGTGACCTCAAGGCGAGGAACGTCCTCGCCACCGGCGCCGAGCTCCTCGTCACGGCAAACCCCGGCTGCCTCATGCAGGTCGCGTCATCCATCGAGCGCGCGGGGGGACGCGTCGCGCTCGCCCACACCGTCGAGGTGCTCGACGCCTCGATCCGGGGCCTGCCGCCGGCAAGCCTCGGTGTGCCGAACCCGCGCGCTGCAGCGGATGGAGCAGCTCTCCAACCCAACCCCTGAGGTGACACTCATGTACAAGCCGATACTCGATGCCGTGGGCGGGTCGCTGTTCCTCACCGCGGTCGTCGCGATGCTGCCGCTGCTCACCCTCTTCGTCCTCCTCGGGGTGCTGCGGGTCACCGCCTGGAAGTCTGCCCTCATCGCCCTCGTCGTCTCGATCCTCGTCGCGGTGCTCGCCTACTCCATGCCGACCACCCAAGCGCTCCTGGCGGGCACCGAGGGTGCGGCCTTCGGGTTCTTCCCCATCCTGTGGATCGTGATCAACGCGATCTGGGTCTACAACATGACCGTCGTCACCGGGCACTTCGATGTCCTGCGGCGCTCCTTTGCCAAGGTCAGCGACGACCAGCGGATCCAGGCCGTCATCATCGCTTTCTGCTTCGGCGCCCTCCTGGAGGCACTGGCCGGGTTCGGCACCCCGGTGGCAATCACGAGCGTCATGCTCATCGCCCTGGGCTTCCGGCCGCTCAAGGCCGCCGTGGTCGCCCTCGTCGCGAACACGGCGCCGGTGGCCTTCGGCGCCCTCGCCGTGCCGATCACCACGCTGGCGACGGTCAGTGGCCAGTCCGAGCACGCGCTCGCGCAGATGGTCGGGCGCCAGACCCCTCTCCTGGGCATCTTCGTGCCCATGGCGCTCGTCTACATCATCGACAAGGGCAAGGGCGTCCGTGAGACGCTGCCCGCGACGCTGACGTGTGGGTTCGCTTTCGCGATCGCCCAGTTCGTCACGTCGAACTACATCTCGACCCAGCTGACCGACATCGTCGCGTCCCTCGTCGGGGCGCTCTCCGTCGTCATGCTGCTGCGGGTGTGGCAGCCCAGCGGTCGCTACGTCGAGACGGAGGAGCAGGAGGCCACCACCACCGGGGCGGCAGCGGGCCGCGATGCCTCCCGTCCGGCTGGCCCCTCGCGCGCCGGACGCGACGCCCGCACCGGAGGCGAGACGGGCACTGGCGCTGCGGCTCGGGCAGGCAACGAAGCCGGCTCCCCGACGGGCGGCAGCGACCACCCGGTCGGCCAGGGTGTCGGCACGCTCGACGAGCTCGCCGCGCGGGACGCCTCGGCGCACGACTCGACGACGGACGTCGCCAAGGCCTACGCGCCGTACCTCATCATCGTCGCGCTCTTCATCCTCGCCCAGCTGCCCGGGATCAAGGACTTCTTCAACGCCAAGGCTGCGAACCCCTCCTTCACGTGGCCGGGGCTCAACCTGCAGACCGCGGCCGGCAAGCCCTCGACGATCCCGACCTTCAAGCTGAACTGGCTGTCCGCAGCGGGCACGCTCATGGTCATCGCGGGGCTCATCACCATCCCGGTCATCGGAATCTCCCCGGCCAAGGCCCTGAAGGCCTACGGGGAGACCTACCGACAGCTCGCAGCCGCGATCGTCACCGTCATGGCCGTCCTCGGGCTCGCCTACGTCATGAACGCCTCGGGCCAGACGGCAACCCTGGGCACCTGGCTCGCCGGGTCCGGGGGGCTCTTCGCCATCCTCTCCCCGATCCTCGGGTGGCTCGGGGTGGCGGTCACCGGCTCGGACACGTCGTCGAACTCGCTCTTCGGTGCACTGCAGGTCCAGGCCGCCAAGCAGACCGGCCTGTCGCCGCTGCTCATGGCGGCGGCGAACTCGTCCGGAGGGGTCCTGGGCAAGATGATCTCGCCGCAGAACCTCGCGATCGCCGCTGCCGCTGTGGGGATGTCCGGCAAGGAGGGTGACATCTTCCGCAAGGTCCTCGCGTGGTCGGTGGTCTTCCTCGCCTTCATGTGCGTCGTCGTCTTTCTGCAGTCCACTGCGGTGCTGGGCTGGATGGTCCCGTAGGGTCGGCCTCACCCCGAGTGGAAGGGCGGCGCCGTGAAGGTCGCGCTCATGCTGACCTGCATCAACGACACGATGTTCCCGGAGACGGGAAAGTCGGTGGTGCGGTTGCTGCGGCGGCTCGGGGTCGACGTCGAGTTCCCGGAGGGCCAGACCTGCTGCGCCCAGCCGATGATCAACACGGGCTACCTCCACGAGGCGGTTCCCGTTGTGCGACAGTTCGTCTCGGCCTTCGAGGGCTATGACGCCATCGTCGTGCCGTCCGGGTCCTGCGCCGGCTCGGCCCGGCACCAGCACGACATGGTGGCCCGCCGGTCCGGTGATGCGGGGCTCGTCGAGGCGGTGGCCCGGACCGGGCCGAGGACCTACGAGCTCACCGAGTTCCTCGTCGACGTCCTCGGGGTCGAGGACGTCGGCGCCTACTTCCCGCACCGGGTGACCTACCACCCAACCTGCCACTCCCTGCGTCTGCTCGGAGTCGGCGACCGCCCGACGCGGCTGCTCGAGGCCGTCCGCGGTTTGCGTCTCGTGCAGCTGCCCGCGGCCGAGGAGTGCTGCGGCTTCGGGGGGACCTTCGCCCTGAAGAACGCCGAGACGTCCGTCGCCATGGGAGCGGACAAGGTGCGCCATGCCCGCGACACCGGAGCGGAGGTCCTCGTGGCCGGCGACAACTCGTGCCTCATGCACATGGGCGGCATCCTGTCGCGCCAGCACAGCGGGATGCGGGTCATGCACCTCGCGGAGATTCTCGCCCAGACGGAGCACGACTGATGCGTATGCCGGGACGAACACCACTGAAACGTATGCCGGGACGTCACCACCGCCGGGTCGCCCTCCTCGCGCGAGCAGCGCGCTGATGGGCGCCACCTTCGTCGGCATGCCCGCCTTCCCCAAGGCGGCGCACGATGCCCTCGCCAACAGCCAGCTGCGGACCAACCTGGAGCATGCGACCGCGACCATCCGCGACAAGAGGGCGCGGGTCGTCGCCGAGGTCGACAACTGGGAGGAGCTGAGAGTTGCCGCGGCGTCGATCAAGGACGACCTGCTTGCCCACCTCGACGAGCACCTCGTCACCCTTGAGGAGTCGCTCACCGCAGCCGGAGCGGTCGTCCACTGGGCACGCGACGCCGCGGAGGCCTGCGCGATCGTCGCGCAGGTCGCGAAGAGCCACGACGCGACGGAGGTCGTCAAGGTCAAGTCCATGACGACCCAGGAGATCGAGCTCAACGAGGCCCTCGCCCTGCATGGCATAGCGGCGTGGGAGACCGACCTCGCCGAGCTCATCGTCCAGCTCGGGGACGACCTGCCGTCGCACATCCTCGTGCCCGCGATCCACCGCAACCGCAGTGAGATCCGCGAGATCTTCCGCACTCGGATGGGAGCTGCGGGACGACCGGCCCCCGACGGGCTGACCGACAACCCGGCCGATCTCGCCGGCGCGGCCAGGTTGCACCTCCGGGAGAAGTTCCTGCGGGCGACGGTGGCCGTGTCCGGCGCCAACTTCGCGGTGGCCGAGACCGGCACCCTGGTGGTGGTCGAGTCCGAGGGCAACGGCCGGATGTGCCTCACCCTGCCGGAGGTCCTCATCAGCGTGGTTGGCATCGAGAAGGTACTGCCCCGGTTCGCCGACCTCGACGTGTTCCTCGAGCTCCTCCCGCGCTCGAGCACCGGCGAGCGGATGAACCCCTACACGTCGATGTGGACCGGCGTGACCCCCGGGGACGGCCCCCAGGAGATCCACGTCGTCCTGCTCGACAACGGCCGCACCAACGTCCTCGCCGACGAGGTGGGCCGGCAGGCGCTGCGCTGCATCCGGTGTTCGGCGTGCCTCAACGTCTGCCCGGTCTACGAACGCACGGGTGGGCACGCCTATGGCTCGGTCTACCCCGGGCCGATCGGCGCCATCCTCAACCCGTTGCTGCGAGGCGTGGGCCATGACGAGCAGATCGACTCGCTGCCCTACGCGTCGAGCCTCTGCGGCCGCTGCTTCGAGGTCTGCCCCGTGCGGATCGACATCCCCGAGGTCCTGGTCCACCTGCGGGGCAAGGTCGTCGACGCCCACCGCGACGGTCGCCCGAGCGCCCAGGACCTCGCCATGCGGGCGACGGCGCTGCTGTTCGCCCACCCCGCCCGGATGGGGCTGGCCATCAAGGCCGAGGGTGTCGCCAACCGTGTCGTCGCCGCCTTCAGCCACCGAACGCTTCCCGGTGGTCGGCTGGCCATCGGCCACCTTCCGGGACCGGGGGCGGCCTGGACCGATGCCCGCGACCTGCCGGCCCCGCCACGCGGCTCGTTCCGGGCCTGGTGGAAGGCCACCGACGGCGGCCGCAACGACCCGCCCTCGACCGGACGCGGGAAGGCCACCGACGGCGGCCGCAACGATTCGCCCTCGACCGGACCAGGGACATCTCGGTGAGCGCGCGCGACGACATCCTGGGACTGGTCCGGTCCGCCCTCGGAGAGCACCCGGCATACGACCGATCTGCCTCGGCCCGTCCGCCTGCCGCCCCGCCCACGTCAGTGTCAGAAAATCGCGCTTTTGGGTCCGAAATGGGCGATTCTTTGACACGGGTGCCGGGGACGGATCTGCTCGACCTCTTCGTGGAGCGGGTCGCGGACTACCGTGCGGTCGTGGTCCGGTGCCGGCCCGGTGAGGTCGCCGACGCGGTCCGTACGGCCCTCGGCAACTCAGCGAAAGTAATTGTGCCGCAAGGTTTTCCCGAGGAGTATCTCGGCCTCCCGGACGGCGCCGAGCGGGTCGCCGACGTGGGGCTGTCTGCCTCCGCCCTCGACGCGGTCGACGCCGTCGTCACGACCGCGCGGGTGGGCATCGCGACGACGGGCACGATCATCCTCGACCACGGCCCGGGCCAGGGCCGTCGCGCGCTGAGCCTCGTCCCTGACCGGCACGTCTGCCTCGTGACCACCGACCAGGTCGTCTCGGGCGTGACCGACTCGGTGGCCCGGCTCGAGCCGACCCGCCCGATGACGTGGATCAGCGGGCCCAGCGCCACGAGCGACATCGAGCTCGACCGCGTGGAGGGCGTCCACGGTCCGCGCACCCTCCACGTCATCGTCGTGGGCTGAACTCGGCTCTCGACCTCAGGTCCGTGAGACCACCGTCGGCGCCGGCGGGTACCTGACAAGCCGGCCGGTCCGGGAGGGCCCCTGTCCCGGCCACCTGGCGCCACCGCGTCGCTTCGGTTCTGGCGACGGAGCAGCTGAGGCCCTGCGGCCGGCGCCGTGCGAATCGAGATCGCCGGCGCGTCCGTCCTCCTGCAGCAAGGTCGTCGAAGCGCCATCGGGTCGGCCGGCCTCAGGACCGGCGGCGCCCGCCACCTGACTGCCTTCCATCAGACCGGCGGTCGGGGCTGGCGACCAGGGCGGAGGCACGAACGACCGGGTGGTCCGCGCCGTCTGGTCGGCGCCGTAGGGCGCCTGACTCTGGCGGACGCGAGGGTGGCCGCGGGTCAAGCCCGGTTCCGGGACCGCATGAACCCATGCCCGCTCCTGTTGCCGCCCCCCGGCTTGCCGCTATGTTACGAGACATCACCTCAGGGAGTAAAAATTTTACCAACGCAGTGGGAGATTCACATGCCCGTGAACGGTAGTTCTTCCCGCCTCAGATCCGGCGCACCGCGGCGCCGCTCACTCTTCTCGGTGGCAGGCCTTCTGGTCGCTCCGCTTGTCCTGGTGGTCTCGATGCCCAGCGCCGCCATCGCGAAGGATGGCCCAGACCGGGGAACCGCGACAGCGATGACCCACCCGGAACGTGACTATGCCGGGGCGGGACTGAAGCGGCTTGGCCCGGCGAGCCCGGCGAGCCCGGCCGGGGCGGCTGCGGACCTCGCCGGCGGCCCTGCCGGGCTCGACGTGAGTTCCTACCAGGGCAACGTGGACTGGTCCTCAGTCAAGAACAACGGCGCCACCTTCGACTATGTCAAGGCCAATGAGGGGACGACCTACACCAGCCCGTACTACAGCCAGCAGTACAACGAGTCTCGTGCTGCCGGGCTGATCCGCGGTGCGTACCACTTCGCTCTGCCGAACAACTCCACCGGCACCGCCCAGGCGGACTGGTTCACGGGGCACGGCGGCGGCTGGACCGCCGACGGCTGGACCCTGCCGCCCGCCCTGGACATCGAGTACAACCCGTATGGCGCCACGTGCTACGGGCTGAGCCAGAGCGCGATGGTCTCCTGGATCCGCGCCTTCAGCGATGAGGTCCGGACGAGGACAGGGCGCTACCCGGCGATCTACACCACCACCGACTGGTGGAGCTCCTGCACGGGCAACAACAGCAGTTTCGGCGCGACGAACCCGCTGTGGATCGCCCGGTACGCCAGCAGTCCGGGCACCCTCCCGGCGGGCTGGTCCGCCCAGACGATCTGGCAGTACGCCAGTTCCGGCACCTTCCCGGGCGACCAGGACACCTTCAACGGCACATACTCCGGCCTGCAGGCGTTCGCCCGTGGCGACGGTGGCACTCCCCCGCCGAGCACGAGCTGGCCCACGGTCCAGCAGGGACAGACCGGAGAGCAGATCAAGACGGTGCAGTACCTGCTGAACGCCCACGGTTCATCCCTGACCGTTGACGGCGCCTTCGGCTCGTCCACGACGACTGCCGTGCGCTCCTTCCAGTCCTCGCAGGGCCTGGCCGTCGACGGCGTCGTCGGCTCCCAGACCTGGCAGGCCCTCGTCGTCACCGTGCAGCAGGGAAGCACTGGCCCTGCTGTCAGAGCCGTACAGAGCCAGTTGAACGCCCATGGGTCGTCCCTGACCGTGGACGGCGTCTTCGGTTCCGGCACGACGAGTGCCGTGCGCTCCTTCCAGTCCTCCCACGGCCTGGCCGTCGACGGCATCGTCGGCTCCCAGACCTGGCAGGCGCTCGTGTCGTAGCTCCACCACAGAAAAGGGGATCCACCATGAACACGGCAGGCATATCAGGAAAGACAATGGATCGACGTTCCGTCCTCAAGGGTGCGGTTGGTCTGGCCGCGGCGGTCGGTGTGTCGGGCGCTGTGAACGTGGGGTCGGCGGGGCCGGCGGCGGCATACGGCTGGTCCCGAACCCTCCAGCAGGGCTCCAGCGGCTCGGACGTCACCGAGCTGCAGATCCGGGTCGCGGGCTGGGCCGCGTCCAGCGCGCAGCAGACGTACGTGGTGGTGGACGGCGGATTCGGCCCAGGCACCGACGCGGCGGTCAGGCGGTTCCAGTCCGCCTACGGTCTGGGTGCGGACGGCGTCGTCGGCCCGCAGACACAGGGGGTCCTCAACAGCCTGGAGGGCTCCGACGGATCCACGGCGCACTTCGGCTGGAGCGAGTTCACCTCCCACGACGGTTCGGGCTTCTCCGGAGGCAATGTCGGCTCCGCTCAGGTGCAGGCGAACGTGCGTCGACTGATGTACAAGCTGGAAGCCTTGCGCAAGAAGTCCGGCGACCGCTCGGTCACGATCAACTCCGGGTTCCGCAGCACCTCTTACAACGCCCAGGTCGGTGGCGCTTCGAACAGCATGCACACCTACGGGGTCGCCGCGGACACCGTCGTCTCCGGGCTGTCGACCTACAGCGTGTACAAGATCGCCGAGACCTGCGGTTTCTCCGGCCTGGAGACCTACAGGGTGTCGTGGCAGCACGTCGACAGCCGGCTCGAGTACCCGTACGGTTCCCAGTTCTGGTGGTGGGAGGACGGCGTGGTCTAGAGCGACGACCGGTGCTTGAGAACTGGAGCTTGGCACCGAGTGGCTGGCAGGCTTGGTTTGAGATGTGACGGAACCTTGGGTTTAGCGAGTTCGGCTGGAGGTTGAGGAGCCGAATCCCGCCCGTCACATGGCAAGGAGGGTGGCCAGGGGCGGTCGCGCCCGTCACAGTAGGTTTTCCCCATGCCTGACGCCGCCGCCTCCGCCCTGACCTCCGACGAGCGGTCCTGGCTGGAGGCCCAGACCTCCTCCCTCGTCGACTTCGCCCGGAGCTCGGTGCACCCGGACGGCGGGTTCGCCTGGCTCGATGACGACGGCCGTCCGCGGCTCGAGCAGCCCGTCGAGCTGTGGCTCACCTGCCGGATGACCCACGTCTTCGCCCTCGCGGAGCTCCAGGGCGACGCCAGCGCCACCGCCCTCGTCGACCACGGGCTGCAGGCCCTGCAGGGGCGGCTCCACGACGTCGCGCACGGCGGCTGGTTCGCCGCAGTCGACTCCTCCGGGCCGGACGGGGCCTCGCGTCCCAGTGATGACAGCAAGCCGGCCTACGCCCACGCCTTCGTCGTCCTCGCCACCGCGAGCGCGACGGCCGCCGGGCACCCAGACGCCCGTTCACTGCTCGACGATGCCCTGCGGATCTTCGACGAGTACTTCTGGCAGGACGCCGACGGACTGTCGGCCGACGTGTGGGACCGCACCTTCACCACCCTCGACCCCTACCGGGGGGTCAACGCCAACATGCACACGGTCGAGGCCCTCCTCGCCGCCCACGACGTCACCGGCGCCCCTGTCCTGCTCGAGCGCGCGGCGGGCATCGTCACCCACGTCGTCCATGAGTTCGCCGCCGGCAACGGCTACCGCCTGCCCGAGCACTACGACGACCAGTGGCAGGTGCGGCTCGACTACAACGGTGACCACCCCGCCGACCGGTTCCGCCCCTACGGGGTGACGATCGGGCACCTCCTCGAGTGGGCCCGGCTCGCGCTCCATCTGCGGACCGCGCTGGGGGCTGACGCCCCCGACTGGTTGTTCGAGGACGCCCGGGCCCTCTTCGACACCGCCGTCCGGGACGGCTGGTCGGTCGACGGCGCCGAGGGGTTTGTCTACACCACCGACTTCACGGGCACGCCCGTCGTCCGCGACCGGCTCCACTGGGTCCTTACCGAGGCGATCGCCACGGCGTGGAGCCTGGCGCTGCTCACGGAAGAGCCGGCTTACCGCGAGTGGTACGACCGTTGGGTCGCCCACGCCGCAGCCGTCTTCATCGACACCGAGCGCGGCTCGTGGCGGCACGAGCTCGACCCGCAGAACCGTCCTGCGAGCTGCGTGTGGGAGGGCAAGCCCGACGTCTACCACGCCTACCAGGCGATGCTCCTGCCGTGCCTCGGAGAGGTCTCCTCCTTCGTCGGAGGACTGACCTCGGGACGCCCTTCGGCGGCAGGCCCGGGAGGCCGGCGAACCGGCATACCGGATTTCATCGCCGGTGACGACAGCGTGTAGTCTTCCCGACGCACGACCGGGCGGGGCTGACCCCTCTCCCGCGCCCCAATAGCTCAGACGGCAGAGCGTTTCCATGGTAAGGAAAAGGTCTAGGGTTCGATTCCCTATTGGGGCTCTGGTTCGTCCCGACGATGTGCCTCGCGGCGCGGTCGTGGGGCGGACCACCAGGGCGGGGTAGCTCAGCTGGTTAGAGCGCACGACTCATAATCGTGAGGTCGCGGGATCGAGCCCCGCTCCCGCTACTCGGGATGAGCCGGCGATTTCCCGTTGCCCGGCGTCTCGCGTATTCTCATGTGTCGCGTCCGGTCCGACGAGCACACCGGACCCTGCGAGTTCGTCGCAGAGCATGGCCGTATCCGCAAACCCTTCAGTTCGAGAGCAGGTTGTCCCGTGGCCAGCAAGAGCGCCGACGTCCGTCCCAAGATCACCATGGCGTGCGTGGACTGCAAGAACCGCAACTACATCACCAAGAAGAACCGCCGCAACAACCCCGACCGGCTGGAGCTGGCGAAGTTCTGCCCGAACTGCGGCAGGCAGACGGCCCACCGCGAGACGCGCTGACCCCACTCGCACGTCCCTCGACCGCTCTCTCGGCACCAGGCGGGGGAGCGGTCGCCTCATCCTGGACCTGTATGCCGGGGAGCCGGCTCGGGGTGCAGACTCGCGTGAGTGAGTGACCACGACGACCCGCCCCTGCGTGACGCGCCCGACCCCGCAGACGCGCCGGAGCAGGCCCGCGGCCTGCGTGGCCTGCTCGCCCGGCACGCCGTCGACACCCGGCCCCTGTCGGTCGCTCCCTACCGTCGGCTGCTGATCGGCCAGAGCACGTCCTTCATCGGCCTCGATGCTCACCCAGGTCGCTGTCCCCGTGCAGGTCTGGGCCCTGACCCACTCGAGCCTCTACGTCGGCTACGTCGGCCTGGCCGGGCTCGTCCCCATCGTCGTCTTCGGCCTCTACGGCGGGGCGATCGCGGATGCCGTCGACCGGCGGAGCCTCTACCTGTGGTCCTCCACCGGCGGCTGGGTCGTGACGCTCGCCCTCCTGGCCCAGACACTGCTGGACCTGCGTGACGTCTGGCTCATCCTCGGGCTCGTGGCCGTCCAGTCCGCGATGTTCGCCGTCGCGTCGTCGGCCCGCGGGGCGATCATCCCGCGCATCGTGCCGACCGAGATCGTGCCGGCCGCCAACACCCTCAACTTCACCGTGGGCAGCGTCGGCCAGGTCGTGGGGCCGCTCATCGCCGGCGTCCTCATCTCGCTCCCGCACGGGTTCGCCTACGCCTACGCCGTCGACGCGGTGCTCTTCGCGGCCGCCCTCTACTCGGCCCTCCGGCTGCCGGCCGTCCCACCGGACGGCTCGGTGCGGCTGGCCGGCCTGCGCGTGGTCGCCGACGGGCTGAGGTTCATCGCGGGCCGCCGGGTCCTCGTCATGAGCTTCGCGGTGGACATCGTCGCCATGGTCCTCGCCATGCCTCGCTCGCTCTTCCCGGCCGTCGCCGACCTGCGCTTCGCCGGCAACGTCGGACCGCTCTACGCGGCGATCGCGATGGGGGCCGTCATCGCCGGCTTGTCGAGCGGCTGGATCGGCCGGGTGCGCCGCCAGGGCCGGGCGCTCGTCGTCGCCATCATCTGCTGGGGAGGCGCGGTGGCCGTTTCCGGGCTCGCGCACCAGCTGTGGCTCGTCGTCGCCCTCCTCGCGCTCGCCGGGGCGTTCGACCTGGTCAGTGCCGTCTACCGCCAGACGATCCTGCAGACCTATGCGCCGGACGAGATGCGGGGCCGGATGCAAGGCGTCTTCTTTGCCGTCGTCGCCGGTGGCCCCCGCCTCGGTGACGTCCGCGCGGGAGCCACGGCAGCTGTCACCAACCCGACCTTCTCCTGGGTCGTCGGCGGGGTGGTCTGCATGGTCGTCGTGGCGGTGGCCGGCGTCCTGGTGCGCCCCTTCTAACGCTATGACGCCCACGAGGCGTCCCCTGCGGCGTAATAGGCTGGCGCGTATGCCGGTCAACGCAGACTTCATCGGGCGCACCTACCCGCCCACCGTCCCGTATGCCGTGGGCTCTGCGAAGATCCGCGAGTTCGCCGAGGCGGTCGGCTCGACCGACCCGGTGCACGTCGACCGGGAGGTCGCGGTGGCCCGCGGCTACCGCGACGTCATCGCCCCGCCGACCTTCGCCGTGCTGATCGCCCAGCAGTGCGACGCCCAGCTCATCCGCGACCCCGAGGCCGGCATCGACTACACCCGGGTCGTCCACGGCGAGCAGCAGTTCGTCCATCACCGTCCCCTGACCGCCGGCGACGACGTGGTGGGGGTCCTCACCGTGGATGCGGTCAGGCAGTCGGGGGGACACGCCATGGTGACGACCCGCACCGAGCTCACCGTGGCGGACGAGGCCGTCTGCACCGCCACGTCGACGATCGTCATCCGAGGTGGCGAGTGATGGTTGAGATCCGCCGGGCAGCCGACGTCGAGGTCGGACAGACGCTCCCCGAGAAGACCATCCACATCGAGCGGGCCACCCTCGTTCAGTACGCCGGTGCCTCCTTGGACCGCAACCCGATCCACTGGGACGAACGGTTCGCCACCGCCGTCGGCCTGCCCGACGTGATCGCGCACGGCATGTTCACCATGGGCTGCGCCGTGACGGTCGTGACCGACTGGGTAGGGGACGCGGGCCGCGTGAAGGAGTACTCCGTCCGCTTCACCAAGCCCGTCATCGTGCCCTACGAAGGCGGCGCCGATGTCGTGGTCGGCGGCGTCGTCAAGGCGCTCGACCCGGCGTCCGGTGTGGCAACCGTCGAGCTCTCGGCGACGTGCGGCACCGACCGGGTCCTCGGGCGCGCCCGCGCCGTCGTCCAGCTCGACTGACGGCCGGTCCTCGATGCAGGAGGAGCACGACGTCGACCTGGCGAGCCTGACGACGATGCGCGTCGGCGGCCCGGCGGCCCGCGTGGTGCGCGTGACGACGACCGACGAGCTCGTCGACGCCGTTCGGGAGGTCGACGATGCCGACGAGCCACTGCTCGTCGTCGGTGGCGGGTCCAACCTCGTCGTCGCTGACGAGGGCTTCCCGGGGACCGTCGTCCACGTCGAGACCACGGGCATCACCGTCGAGTCCGACGACAGCTGCGGGGCCGCCAACGTGCGGGTCGCCGCCGGGGAGGTGTGGGACGACGTCGTCCTGCGAGCCGTATCGGAAGGCTGGGCCGGCGTCGAGGCGCTCTCAGGCATCCCCGGCAGTGTCGGCGCGACCCCGATCCAGAACGTCGGAGCCTACGGCCAGGACGTCGCCGAGACGATCGGCCAGGTCCGGGTCTGGGACCGGCAGCAGCAGCAGGTCCGGACCTTCTTCGGGTCGGACTGCGGGTTCACCTACCGCGACTCGCGGTTCAAGAGCGGGGACGGCAAGGGGGGCCGCTACGTCGTGCTGGACGTCCTCTTCCAGCTCCGGATCGCCGACCTGTCCCAGCCGCTGGCCTATGCCGACCTCGCGCACCAGCTCGGGGTCGAGCAGGGACAGCGGGTTCCGTTGCCGGAGGCCCGGCAGGCCGTGCTGGCCCAGCGTCAACGCCGCGGGATGGTCCTCGAGGACGCCGACCCCGACACCTGGAGCTGTGGCTCGTTCTTCACCAACCCGATCCTGTCCGACCGTGAGCTCGCCGCGCTCGAGAGCCGCGTCACCGGACGTCTTGGGCTGGATGCTCCGCGCCTGCCGCGCTGGCCCGAGGAACGGGGTGTCAAGACGAGTGCCGCCTGGCTCATCGACCAGGCCGGGTTCCGCAGGGGCCACGGGCTGCCAGGCCCCGCCTCACTCTCGACCAAGCACACGCTGGCCGTGACCAACCGGGGTTCGGCGACGGCCGAGGAGGTCCTCGCCCTGGCCCGTGAGATCCGGGACGGGGTCGAGGACGCGTTCGGAGTGCGGCTCGTCAACGAGCCCGTCCTCGTCGGGGTGACCCTCTGACGGCACCCCCGGCGGCTGGCTACTTCTTCTCGCAAGCAACCTTGTCGTCGTCGCGGTCGCGGCCGGTGTTGGCGTAGTAGACGGTGGCATCCCGGGTGAAGGACGTCACCCCGGTGCCGCTCGATACGTGGTCAACAGCACCCGGCAGCCCAACTCCGTGCGGATACACACCGTTCAGCTCACCGCAGTTGGCGAAGACCATTCCCGCGGCAGGCGCTGGCGCCGCTGGGGGAGCCGCCTGCGGGGCTGCCACACCCTGCGGAGCGGCCGCGGCGTCGGCGGCCTGTTTCGCGGCGGCTGCCTGCTGGGTGGCTGCGGCGTCGGCGGCCTGTTTCGCGGCGGCAGCGTCGACGGCCTGCTGTGCGGCTGCGGCGTCGGCGGCCTGTTTCGTGTCGGCGGCCTGCTTGGCGGCTGCGGCGTCGGCGGCCTGCTTCGCCGCGGCAGCGTCGGCGGCCTGCTGTGCGGCTGCG
>JAABUW010002779.1_pt1 | contig 26012 bp, 29 predicted proteins | sample 5560081 | NCBI WGS metagenome assembly JAABUW01 (sample SAMN10711882, study PRJNA513363) | rock metagenome | isolation source: Antarctica rocks | place: Antarctica: Victoria Land, Knobhead sud | reverse complement strand
CTGGACCGGGCCACACCCTTCGTGATCGTCACACCGTCGATGGACACGGTTGGCTCAGTCGCCGCGCCGAAGGTACCGATGGTCAGCACCGACCCGCCGCCGCTAATGACGGTCGACCGAGGCCCCGTCCCCCCACCAACCTGAGGCTGACGTCGATCGTCAACCCCCCGTGGTAAGTGCCAGGACCCACCCTGACCGTGTCACCACTGCGGGCCGCAGCCAGCGCCGGCCCGATCTGGCTGTACCGGCAACCGTGCCCGCAGACGTTCAACGTGGCCGCGCCAGCCGGAGCAGCCCACGCTGAACTTGCGATGAACACGCCGACCGCGGCCAGTAACAGCACGAAGCGACGAACTCGACTTCCGCTGGGGCGACGGGTCGAGTCCGGTGTGGCCGTGCGAGGGCTGATCGTCACTGGAGCCTCCGGCTTGAGCGGTGGACGCTGAGGCAAGACACTCCCGGTACCTGACCGCTCTCCGCAACGGGCAGCACCCCACACTTCACCCTGAGATCGAACGGCCTAGATCCCTAGACGTCGCATGAGCGACCGCGGTAAAAAAGACGCCGAAGGAGTCGCATGGCTGACCACACGGCAGGCCTACTCGACCGCGATGGCGAGCTGGCCGCCGTGGCGGCTGGCGCTGCCGTGGCATTGCGTTCGCAGGACCGCGGGGCTACGTTCCGCCCGGGACAGCAGGTAGGGGCTTGATTGCGCCGAGCGACCGTACGCGTGGCCGCGATCGCCACCATCGCGCTGGGTAGCGCCGCAGTGGCCGTCCCGGCGCAGGCGTCGTTCCCCGGGCCGAACGGCCGCATCGTTTTCCGCTCGGCCGACAAATCGACCATCGCCTCAGTACGGCCCGATGGCAGCGGCGTCCAGCGGCTTGTCCGCCTTGCCGCGCCGGCGTTCCCCGCGCAGCCGTCGTGGTCGGCGGACAGTCGGCACCTCGTCTACGTCGTCAACCACCCCAATGCGGCCCTAGCGGCGACCCAGGTCTGGGTGATGAACGCTGACGGCACCGGTCAGCGCCGGCTCGTCGCCGACCCGTTCTTTTCCGGGACCTCACGCCCAGCTACTCACCGGACGGGTCGAAGGTGGTCTTCACCCGCTGCCGGCCGGACTTCTCCGCCTGCCCGCTGTACCGGGTCAACGCCGACGGCACGCATCTGCATGCGCTGACACCGACCAGAACCGAGTTCAACAACTTCGAAGCGAAGTACTCCCCGGACGGGCGTCGGATCGCCTTCGGCAGTTTCAGCCGCGGCGGAGTGCAGGGCGCGGTGTACGTGATGAACGCCGACGGCAGCGGTGTCCGCCGGCTCACCCCGGCCTGGCTGGGGGGCTTCGCGCCGGACTGGTCCCCGGACGGCCGTCAGCTCGCCGTCCAGAACAACTGCTGCACACCCGCCACAGCCGGCCTGTGGCGGATCAACGTCGACGGGACCGGGCTGACCCGGCTCACCCGTCCCCAGGGCGGCCGCAACGACTTCCGCGGTTACTGGGCTCCATCCGGTCGCTGGATCGTCTTCGGCCGGGTCGCCGCCGACTTCTCCCATGCGGACATGTGGCTGATGCGGCCCGACGGCTCCGGCGCGCACCTGATCCGCCGCAACACCGACCCGACCGGCTGGGGCTCCGCGCCGTGACCGCCGGCCGCTGGCTGACCCATCCCATCGCCGAGCAGGAGCTGACATGAGGCATACCCGAACGTTGTGGACCGGGCTAGGGGCCGCGCTGGCGTCCCTGCTGCTCACCGTCGCCGCGCCGACCGCAGGGCAGGCGACCTCGCCCGGGGCGAATGGCCGGATCGCGTTCACCTCGAACCTGCACGGGTCCTGGCAGATGGTGCGCACGAGTCGGCCGTATTCCTGCAGCGCTCGGGCGAGCGAGTTCTGCCGGCTGCTGGCGTGCAGCTTGGCGATGAGCAGGCTGGCCGTGGTGTGCCCGAACTCCATGGAGCCGACGAGGCGGAGCAGGTCGTTCCAGTCGTCGGCGATCAGCTGGGTCTGGATGGGCTGGGTGAGCAGCGCGCCGGCATGCGGGTAGCGGGAGCGCCACGAGGACCCGGCGCCGAGACGGTAGAGCTGCAGCATTGGTGGGACCTCATTGCGAGTCACTCAGATCGTGGACACTGGCGTGAGCTGCGTTCCTAACTCGCGGCGATCCACCCACCCAGGGCAACCGTCGAAGCATTCATTGATGGTTGTCAAGCACCCCTGCGCGGACGTGGTCGGTATGCGGGCCGTAGCTCCGGTCGAACTGAGCACTGGTCGGTCAGTGTTTGAGCAGGCCGACGCCGAAGGAGACGACGAGAACGGACAGGGTCAGCGCGGACACCGATTCGACGGCCATGAGCAGCTTCGCGCGGACCGACAGCGGCATGGTGTCGGTGGGGCTGAAGGCGGAGGAGTTGGTGATCGAGACGTAGAGGTAGTCGATGAATCCGGGCGCCCATCCTGTCTTGGCCGAGGAGCGTTGCGCGACTTCGCTGATCGCGTCGTGGTCCTCGTCTTGCGGGAAGCGGAAGTCGGCCGCCGGTAGTCGTGGGCGTGGCACGCGGACCCGGGTGACTGGTCCGCCGCGGTCGAGCTCCCAGAACGCGAGGGCGAAGACCAGGACGTTGGTGAACCACACCTGTCCAGCGGCGCCGAGCAGCTGTCCCCCTACCTTTGCGTGGCCGATGACCAGCGAGCGGATCAGCAGCACGAGCGCGGCGAGGTTCGATACCGCGATCAACAGCAGCAGCCCGATCGAGAGCCGGCGCAGGAGGCGGTTCTGCTTGCTCATCCGTCGCGGGTTGGCCAGCACGAGGGGTACGAACAGGATCAGCTCGAGCCCGGGCACGACGTAGCGCGGACCGATCAACAATCCGTTGGGTAAGGCCGCGTAGAGCACGATCGCCGCAACGACCGCCACGGCGGCCGGCAGCCTCGGCTCACCGGGGTGCCTCTGCCCTACCCGCTCGGTGGTCATGCCGTCATTGATAGGCCCCGGCGGACTCGATGACCGGGCGCCACGCTCGGCGGTCGCGACATCCAGGGAGATCGATAGCTGCTGGCGTCCGAGTACGTCATTGAGACCACAACCCACCAACACCTACCCGGTTGGACTCGTCGCACTCAAGGAATTGCACCATCGTGCTGCGTAGCCATTGCCCATGCGGCCCACATCGGACAGTAGCCCGAACGGGAACCGAGGTCCTGCTCACCGCCAACGGCTGGCGGTGTTCACCTCCGGTGCAGATACTCGACAGGTCAGTCTGGCGGGGGCGGGGAGCCTCATCGTCATCCCGGGTGACAGGCCCGGGACCGGGCCGGCGGCGGTCTGTGGACACCGACCGGGTTGGTGGGCAGCGCCGCGGCGGAGTGCGCGCCGGGTGGCCGGTGGGGGTAGCCGGCGGCGGCGAGCCGGGCGGGGTTCGGCGGGACCTTCACCGGCTGGTCAGGATCCGGGCCGTCGCGACGGATCGACTGCGGCCGCTGATCATCGTCGGGGTCGGGTCCGGTGAGGGCGTCGAGGACGGCGGCGGTGATGGTGGCGGGGTCGAGGCCGAGCCGGTTGGCGAGGCGGGCCACCTGCGGGCCGACGTGTTCGGGTGGGAGGGCGGCGAGAAGGTGGGCGGCGTCGCGGGCGGCGCCGATGCGTCCTTCGGGCCAGTCGAGCCGGCCGGCCCAGGCGGCGAGCCGTTCGTCGATGACCAGCTCGGCGAGCGGCCGCGCCGACCGCAGTGATGCGGTCAGCGCGGCGGTCCCGTGCTGTTGGGTGAGGCTGGCCGGGTCGTGGCCGTCGGGGAGGTCGGCGGTGGTGGGCCAGGCCGACGTAGGCGGCGAGCAGCTGGGGGTCGGTGTAGCCGAGGCCGTGCAGGTGGTCGGTCAGGGCGGTCCAGCCGGGTGGGGCGTAGCCGACCTGGTACGCGGCGACGGCGGCCGCCGGAACGGCCCGGCCGGTGAGCATGGCCCGGGCCCGGGCCGCGTCGGGGGTGTCGGCGGTGAGCTGGGCGGTGTAGAAGGCGGCCGCGTCGGCGTGTAGCCGCACCAGCACCCCCACCCCCACCACCGTCGGCTGCGGGGCGGCCGGCCCGGGCTTGGCCGCCGACAGGGCGGGTGTCATGTCGGCCTGGGCAAGGGCTGCCGCGGTCCGTTCCGCGCCGGCGTGGACGCGGGCGGCGAGGGTGCCGTCGACGGTGGGGCCGTTTCGGGTGCGGCGAGGCGATCGCCGGCCACGCCGACGACCGGGCCGCCGCCGAACTTCCCCAGCACGCCGACCGCCTGCACACCGCCCGCCACGCCGCCGAAGACGCCCGTCAAGCCGTCGACGCCTACACCGAGGCCGCCGGCCGGGCCCGGCGGCTGCAGACCATCCGCGACGCCGCCACCGGCCACCGCGACCTCGCCAGCGACCTGCCCATCCTCACCGCACAAGCCCTCACCGCCCAACAGCGCCTCGCCGCCGCCACAAGCCGCGTCCAGCAGCTCACCGCCGACCCGGCCATCGCTACCCACCCCGACCGGGCCGCGATCCTCGCCGGCGCCCACACCAGCTGGACCCTCAACCGGGCCGCCCAACGGGCCGCCCAGGCGGCCCGGCAAGCCGACCAGGCCGCCCAGCCCCGACGGCCCGGCCCCGACGGCCCTGCCTACCCCGGCCCCACCCCGACCGGGGCGGGCCCAGCCTCAGCCGATGACCGCCCGACGAAGGCCGGTGTGCGGTGCTGGTCGAGATCCAGCCCGTCCTGCCTGTGCTCGTGGCGGCCACAAAGCCGCGGGAGCACGAATACGCCCGAGACTGCATCGCCTCGCGGCAGGATCATCCCCCTACGCTGAGAGTCCTGGCCGCTACCGACCTCTAAAGAGCGGTCACCCGTGACTACCGACGCTGCCCACTCCCGGATGGTGAGGGAGACAGCCCCTAAACCTGAGGAGGCAAAAGTGACGCTTACCCGACAGACGAAGCAACTTCTGGTGGCGGTGGCCGCAGTGTTCGCCGTGATGTTCCTGACCTGGGCCATCGTGGTCGGCGTGGTCTTCAACAAGGTGAGTTCTCCGCGCGACGACTGCACGGTGACGACTACGGACCCGACTGCAGTGCCGTCCTTCCCACCGGGCTGCCTGGGTCCTTAGCCTTTGACCCCTGGCAACCTCGGTTTTGATTTCGGCCGTGGGGATCGCGGGCAGTCTGTGCCAGCGCGGTGTCACCCGCCTGAGGTGTGGTGATTCTGCCCGAGCCGGCCGCCGACGACGGTCACCGCGATCCTCGAGCGTGGGTGCAAGCGGTCCGTCGCCCGACGGCGCGCAAGCTGCGGCAGCGCGTTGCCGACCACCTAGCTCAGGCCCGCGAGCTCGGCGAGGTCTGAGCTGCCGGTCGTGCTCGATGCCTCGGCCGGGGTGGAGATCGTGCTGTGTGGACCGCCGAGGGCAGTCTCCTGGCTGGCCACGTCGCCAAGGCCGATGAGGATCGCCCTTCCTGAGTCCGTCAGTTGGAAGGCCACGCTTGGTCATGCCCGGCAGGTTCTGACTAGGCGGCGCGTTCAGCGGACGCCGTAGACGTCGCCTCGCAGTCGGATAGACAGCACGTGGATCGTGTGCGACGCATCGTCGATCCGGTACACCACGCGGTAGGTGCCGAGGTGGGCCGCCCACCGGCCGGCGTAGGGCTCGGACAGTTCCCCGCCGAGCCGGTATGGGTTGGTGGGTAGCCGTTCGGTGAGGAAGGTGTAGGCCGCCCAGGCCACCGCTTCGGGGAGGTCACGTTGGAGTGCCAGAGGGGCGGGGCCGGTGAGTTCGACGGCCCAGCGGTCGGTCACCCGGTGGCGGGACGGCGGGCCAGCATCGAGGTGCGCAACTCTTCGGCGTTGACGGTCCGCCCGGCGCGCACGTCTTCCTCGGCCTGACGGATGTCGTCGACCGCCTGCGGGTCGGACAGGACCGCGATGGTCTCCCGCAGCGCGGCCATCTCGGCGTAGGAGATGAGCACCGCCGCCGGCTCGCCGTTGCGGGTGATCTCGACGTGGTCATGGGTGCTAGCCACCGCGGCGACCAGCTCCGACAGCCTCGCTTTGGCGTCGGTGACCGTCATCATCTCAGACATGGTCCGAATTATAGTCCGGGACGTTTAGGTGTCGCTCCTGGTCCAACCAGAATTGCGTTTCAGCCTCGCAACAGAGTTTTCGCCTCCAGCATTCGTCAGAGGATGCCCGGCGTGTCACACCAGGGAATGTGGATTTCCCCGTCGCCATAACGGCCATGACTGAGTGTGTTGACGAAGCCGGCCCGCCCGCCCCGGAGGCGATCTGCCATGTTCCGCAGCGACCTCCGGGAGCAGGCGGCAACATTTCGGATGACCCAGGCCGACAAAGACCGTCTCCGTCAGGACGCTGCAGACGCTGGGCTCACCATGCAGCAGTGGTTCGAGCTGCGCATGTTCGGTGAGGCCCGGCCGGTCGGCCGGTACGGCCGCCCGCGCAAGGTCACCCACGCAGAGGAGTTGCCGATCGCCGGCTAGCCGCGTCTCACAAGTGCCGTAGCTGAGAGGCCCTCTGGGCCCTGCTACGCACCGGCAGAACCTTCGGCACCAGGGAAATATCAGCCCCTGAGAATGCCGAAGGCCGCCCCACATTCTTTGGCGAGAACAGGGCGGCCGGTGGCGCAAACAAGCGTCTGGTGCCGAGGGTACCTGATCCCTCTCCCGCCGCAAGCAGCCACGCGTGTCGCGTGTGTCTTCTGCCTGCCCTGACCGTGGCCTGGTGGCCCTCGGGACCTCCCCCCTCATGGAGGACCCGTGCTCTCCCCGCCTTTGCCGGCGTCACCTGCCGGCGCCGCCTCATCCGCCTCACCGACGTTGTTGTCGCCGACTGCCGCCGGCGGGCTGGCCGACCAGCTGGCCGCCGCGGTGGGCCGGCGTACGTCGATCGGTCTGACTCCCCCACCCGGCGCCTGCTCGGCCCAGCCGGCCTGGTGGTCACGTGCCGATTGGACCGGGGTGGAGGTGTGGTGCGTCGTCGCCGCCGGCGTCGACGTGTGTAAGGCGGTGCACGCCGACCCGCACACCGTGGTCCGGGTAGCCCGGGCGATGGCCGGCTACGCCGACTACACCACCGGCCGCGCTGACCGAGACCGCCGGCGCGCCGACCGACTCACCGGCCGGAGCAACGGCGCCAAGCGTCACCGGAGCCCATGTCCGGCAGGCGCTCGACGACCTGCTCGACAGCGCCCAGCAGGTCACCCGGGCGCTGCTCGGCGCGGGCGGTCCGGCCGAATCAGCGCCGGCCCCCGTCGGCCGGGCGGCCGGCGGTCACGGCGCCCTGAACGCTGCGGGGGTCGCCTACGCCAGTCACCTGAGCTACGCCCCGGACGGCCCCTGAGCGGCGTCCGTGGACCGGCGATGCGGCGACCTGCGCGGACCGAAACCGCGATCGAGACACTTTCGACCGAGTCGGGCTTGACAGCCGACGCAGCGGCACCGGGTCTTCACCGGGCTCGAGAGTTTCTACGCTGAGGAGTCCCTGGATCGTCATCGCACACGACGCATGCCACCGGCTTCGTGGTCGAACGTTCGGGCGGCGCCAGGCCATGCGTCGATGGCGGCCTGCGCTGTCCGCGTTCGGCGGCACTGGTGGCACTATGCAGCTATGCCTGATTGGCTGATCTGGCTCGTGGCCGCGGCCGCCCTCGTCGGCGGCGAGCTGCTGTCGCTGGATCTGGTGCTGATCATGCTCGCCGGGGGAGCGGGCGCCGCGGCAGCCGCAGCGGCGCTGTCCGCCCCGCTGATCGTGCAGGCCCTGGTCTTCGCCCTGGTGAGCCTGGCGCTGCTCGCGGGCGCACGGCCGATCCTGCGCCGGCATCTCACGGTCGGTCACACCGCCACCGGCATCGAGGCCCTGACCGGCTCGCCGGCGGTTGTCATCGAATCGGTCGACCACCAGTCCGGGCGGGTGAAGATCGGCGGCGAGCTCTGGTCGGCCCGGTCGTACGACCACACGCAGACCCTCGCCGCCGGCGAGCGGGTCCAGGTAATGGAGATCTCCGGCGCTACCGCGCTGGTCTGGAGGCAGCCGTGACCACCGGCCTGATCGTCGCTCTCGTCCTCATCGGGCTGGTCGTGATCGTGCTGACCCGCACCGTACGGATCATCCCGCAGGCACGCGCGGCCATCGTCGAACGCCTCGGCCGCTATCAGCGCACGCTGAGCCCCGGCCCGGCCATCGTGCTGCCGTTCGTGGACCGGGTACGCCCGTGGATCGACATGCGCGAGCAGGTCGTCTCCTTCCCGCCGCAGCCGGTGATCACCAGTGACAACCTGGTCGTCGGCATCGACACGGTCATCTACTTCCAGGTAACCGATCCGAAGGCGGCGACCTACGAGATCGCCAGCTTCATCCAGGGCATTGAGCAGCTCACCGTCACCACCCTGCGCAACGTCATCGGCGCCATGGAGCTCGAGGAGACGCTGACCAGCCGCGACCACATCAACAACCAGCTGCGCGGCGTGCTGGACGAGGCCACCGGCAAGTGGGGAATCCGGGTCAACCGGGTCGAGCTCAAGGCGATCGACCCGCCGCAGTCGATCCAGGAGGCGATGGAGAAGCAGATGCGGGCCAACCGCGACAAGCGGGCGGCCATCCTGCTCGCCGAGGGGCAGAAGCAGTCGCAGATCCTCACCGCCGAGGGCGAGAAGCAGTCGGCCATCCTGCGTGCGCAGGGCAACCGGGAGGCCCGGGTGCTGGAGGCCGAGGGCCAGTCCAAGGCGATCGAGACGGTTTTCGCCGCCATCCACGCCGGCGATCCGGACCCGAAGCTGCTGGCCTATCAGTACCTGCAGATGCTGCCGCAGATCGCGCAGGGCGACGCGAACAAGCTGTGGATCGTCCCTTCGGAGCTGGGGGAGGCCCTGAAGGGGCTCGGCGGGATGTTCGGCCAGGTCGCCGATGCCAGTCCGGGACAGCGCCGGCCGCCGCCCCCGCCGCGGATCGACACGGGCCCGTCGGAGGCGGTCCTGGAGGCCGAGCGGGCGTCGGCCGAGGCGTCACGGGCGGCGCAGGACGCGGCCAGCGGCGGCTTGGGCGCCGAGCTGGGCCCCCCCAATTCCGATCACCCCGCCCTCTCCTAGCGGGCGGCCCGCCGGCCCTCTCGTCGTCGAGATCGCCGACCCGGGCGATCCGCGGGTGGCCGACTACCTCTGCCTGACTGACGTCGACCTGCGGACGAAGTTCGAGCCGCCGCACGGCCTGTTCATCGCCGAGGGGCGGCTGGTGATCGAGCGGGCGGTGCGGGCCGGCTACCCGCTGCGCTCGCTGCTGGTCAGCCCGCGCTGGCTCGACTCAGTAGCCGACCTGGCAGTTCCGAGTAGGGCAGACGCCGACAGCGCCGCGCCGGCCCCCATCTACGTCGCCGCACCGGGTGTCATTGAGGCGGTGACCGGATTCCACGTCCACCGCGGGGCGCTGGCATCGGTGCGCCGCCCGCCGTTGCCTGATGTCGGCGCGCTGCTGCAGACAGCGCGCCGGGTCGCCGTGCTCGAGGACGTCAATACCCACACCAACGTCGGTGCGATCTTCCGGGGGGCCGCCGCGCTGGGAATGGACGCCCTGTTGCTGACCCGATCATGCGCCGATCCGCTCTATCGCCGGTCGGTGCGGGTGTCGATGGGGGAGGTCTTCGCCGTTCCGTACGCCCGGCTCGAGGCGTGGCCCGACGACGCGGAGCGGCTGCGGGCCAGCGGATTCCGGGTGCTCGCGCTGACCCCGGACCCGGCCGCACCGTCGCTCGAGTCGGTGCGGATCGGCGCGGACGAGGCCGTTGCGGTCGTCCTCGGCCCCGAGGGTCCGGGACTGCCGGCGCGCACCCTGGCCGCCGCCGACGAGCGGGTCCGGATCCCGATGTCGCGCGGCGTGGACTCGCTCAACGTCGGGGCCGCGGCGGCGGTCGCCTTCTACGTCCTCGGGCGCCGGTGAGCGCGCCGGGCGGAGAGCGCCGCCCGGCCGTACGGTCGCTGTCGTGACCCGAGCCGACCGTCCAGCCCAGGACGTACGCGGGATTGCCGGGCAACTGATCCGGGCTCCGTTCTCCACCGGCCTTCTCACGACCTTCGGCGCGCTGGCGGCATACACGTTGCTCCAGGCCGTCGCCGAGGTGCGCCAGGTGCTGCTGCTCGTGTTGCTGGCCGCGTTTGTCGCCGTTGGGCTGAATCCGGCCGTGAGCTACCTGCACGCGCGCGGCCTGCCCCGGCCGCTCGCCGTCGCCGCCGTCCTGATCGGCCTGGTGGTCCTGGTTGCCGGCGCGGTGGCGACCTTCGTCCCCGCGCTGGTGACCGAGTTGAGCCGTCTGACCACCGAGGCTCCCCAGCTGCTCGGCGACCTGCGGCGGATCCCGGTGATCGCCCGCCTGGACGACCGGTTCCACCTGCTGGCCAAGGCGCAGCAGCAGGCCACGGACCTGGCCAGCCGCCACCCTGAGCAGCTGGTGGGCGGCTTGCTCGGCGTCGGACAGGCGCTGCTGGGCCTGCTCGGGTCCATCGTCACCGCGCTGGCCCTGACCGCCTACTTCGTGGCCGAGGCGCCCGTCATCGCCCCCGCGCTGGGCCGGCTGGTGCCGCGCAGCCGGCGGGCCCGGGTCGTCCTGCTGGCCGACGAGATTGCCTCGCTGGTCGGGGGCTACGTGCTCGGCAAGCTGATCACCGCCGTGCTGGCGGGGCTCTTCCAGCTCACGATCCTGCTGATCTTCGGCGTGCCCTTCGCTTCGGCGCTGGCACTTCTGACCGGGCTGCTCAGCCTGATCCCGCTGATCGGTGGCTATGCCTCCGGCGCCGTCTGCGCCGTGGTCGCGCTCACCGTGTCGGTGCCGGCAGCGCTGGGCGTGGTGGCGTTGCAGTTCGTCTATCGCCTGGTCGAGGACTACCTGATCACTCCGCGCATCATGCGGCGCAGCGTCGACATCTCCCCGGTGCTGACCATCGTCTCGGTGATCGTCGGGGGGGCCATGCTGGGGCTGGTGGGCGCGCTGCTGGCCATCCCGGCCGCCGCCGGCGGCCAGCTGATCGGGCGCGAGGTGCTGGTCCGCCGCCTGGACCGGAGCTGACCCCGGGCGCCCTACTCTGCGGTCGATGGAGTGCGGCGGCGCCGTCCGGTGAGGCCGCCCTCCGGCTCGAGCGGCCCGACCAGCCGGCGCAGGGCCGGAGCGAGCAGCGCGGCTACCGGGATGTGCTCCGCCGGCTCCAGCCCGGCCGCCCGGTAGGACGCCTGGCTGTCCCGGCGGATCAGCCGACCGGCCAGCAGCAGCGCCACGGCGCAGGCGAGACCGATCAGGATGGCCGCGGTGCGCACTGCCTGGTGCAATGCCGCGGTGGGGAGCGGAACGAGATAGCCGAGCAACGTCACGGTCACCGCCAGCAGGAACACCCCCGCGGCGATCAGGACGGTGCCCAGCAGAGTGGCGTTGAGGATCCAGTCCCAGGCACTGCGCTTGCGCTGACTGCGGAGCGTGGCGTGGCGGTCGGCCGTAGGCATACTTAAGACTTCGAGGCGGACCTGCTCGCGTCAACGCACTCGGCCGGTCGCGTCACGCATCGTGATCAAACCGTGACAAGCCCTCGGGACCAGGTGGACCTCAGACTGAGCGGCCCACGTCGTCGAAGGCATCGCGTTCCCGTCGCTCCGGCGTCTGAGCCGGCGCGCCCGCGAGCCGCGCCCAGGTGGAGCGCCGGCGGAAGCCCAAGTGTCCGGGCCGGCTGACGCGGCGCCGCTCGGTGGGCAGCTGTTCGGCGAATTCGACCAGGCCTTCGCTGGACAGCTTGTGCATCGCCGCCCGCACGCTCGCCCGCTGCGGCAGGCTCAGTGTCCCCTTGGCGGTCGGCCCCGCGATCGGCACTCCGACGGTCGGCAGCCCGAAGGCCTCCCGGCTCAAGTCCTCCACCAGCACCCAGCCCTGAGGGTCGGCGGTGCGCGCCTGGCGAAGCCGGTGCAGGAACACGCGGCGAACCAGAAGTCGGGGTTGGTTCATGCTGCGACTGTATGTCGGGCCGGTTAATTCGTGAGCAACTTCTGCCGGTCCACCACCCGTTCGGCGCAATGCTGTGACGTTGCGCCACCGTTCGTGAACCCCTCATGACGCGACGGCTCGCTCGGCGAGCAGGGCGGACAACCGGCGGGTCAGGATGAGGCCCACGATGAGGGTGAAGTGGACCAGGAACAGCCAGGCGGCGAAGGCCGCGACCCCGGCCACGGTCCGCGAGCCGCCGTAGGCCCGGCCCAGGTTGACCGGCAGCGACAGCAGCAGCAACCAGCCCTCGCTCATCCCGGTGAGCCAGGAGCCGGCGGCGGCCGCGCCCAGCCACAGTGCCGACGTGCGGTGCCGGACCGGGCCGAAGAGCCGGTAGAGCAGCGCGACGCCGACCGTGGTGGCGACCCAGCCGATGCAAAAGGCGAGGAAGGCGCCGAACAGCACCGAGCCAGTGCCGCTGCCGAGGTAGCGGGTGAGGCCGGCCGCCGTGGTCAGGCCGAGCCCGACGAACAGCGGGAACGCGGCCAGCGGGGGCAGGGACAGCAGCCGGCCGCGCAGTGCTTTGTGCGGCCGGTCCACATCGCGGTAGAGGCGCTCGAAGACCCGGACGAAGCCCTCTCCGTACGTCGTGCCGGTAATGAGCGCCGCGATCAGCGACAGCCCGCCGAGCTCGGTGCCCACGTGGGTCAGCACCTTGAGCTGACCGGCGAAGCCCAGCGCGGAAGGCGCCACGCCGGCCAGGCGGGCAGTGAGGCGCTGGACCGAGTCAGGCCCGAGCACTACGCCCAGGATCCAGAGCGCGACCAGCAGGAGGGGGATCACCGCGATGATGGCGTAGAAGGTCAACGCGGCGGAGTACAACGTGAGGTCGTGACCGCGCAGGTCGCGTACGGTGCCGCGGCTGGCGTCGACGGCGATTTGCCACCATGCGCGCCATCGCCGGGTCACCAGCGGCAGGCTAACCCTTCCGTCGACGGACGTAGCGGTGCCGGGCTGCAGTTCAGTAGGAGGTGACGACTTGTCGCCAGGCCAGACGGCTGGGCGCGTCGGTCAGGGCGTAGTCGGTCTGCTTGGCGATGTCGAAATAGCTGACGAAGAGCGCCTTGCCCGCCAGCAGCTTGCCCACCTGGCGCAGCCATGCCGCCCGGCCGTCACCGGTGGTGTCGCTGGCAACCTTGACGCTGCCGACTTCGGCGATCCCCCACGGGAGATGGGTCGCCGCCGCCCACTGCAGGACGTCTCCGAACAGGTCCCACGGGCGTCCATAGGCGTTCTGCCGGAAACCGTGGTTGTAGCAGTCGAAGCCGACGGTGCTGACCGACGACGCCCCCGCGTAGTAGTCGTGCCAGTCCCGCTTCGAGGTCGGGTTGAGCGTGTAGCACATTAAGATGAGGGTCGAGCGCAGGTGCGGGTTGCCGGCCTGCGCGGCCAGGGCTGAGACGTGTGCCGATGCCGCCCGGTAGTCCGCCGCGCTGAATGCACCAGCGTCGATGTCGTTCTCGGGCTCGTGCCAGAAGGACCAGAAGACGTCGTAGGTACGCGGGGCGCTGGCGAACCAGCTGCGCATTGCGGCGTCGTAGGTCCCGGCGAGCACGGCAGCCGGGGGGTAGTGGAACGACACGATCGTGGGGCGACCGCTGAGGCCCGCGCCCGCTGACCACGGCTGCGGGCCGGACGTGTCGTAGAAGATGCGGCTGATCGCCAGCCGGCCGTACGCGGCATCCTGGCGCGCAATGGCCTGGGCGAATGTCTCACCGGCCCGCGGCGAGACCAGCGCGCCGAACAGCGTGCCCGATCTCCGGGCGGCCGGCAGCCACGTGGTGGTCGGGATGTCGCCCGTGGCGCCGAAGCTGACCGCGGCGATGCCGCGCAGATACCAGACGCCGGTGGCGGGCCGGAAGACGGCGATGTCGGCCCGGCCGTCGCCGTTGTAGTCGGCGGGGACCACGAAGTCGCCGGCCGAGCCGTAGGCCGTGGCGGGCCGGCCGAGGATGTACCAGACGCCGGTGGCGGGCCGGAAGGCGGCAATGTCGGCCCGGCCGTCACCGGTGTAGTCGGCCGGGACCGGGACGTCGCCCGGGATGCCATAGGCGGTCGCAGCGCCGCCGCGGACGTACCAGACCCCGTTGGTGGGGCGGAAGACGGCGATGTCGGCCCGGCCGTCGCCGTTGTAGTCGGCCGGGACCGGGATGTCGCCGGGGGAGCCGTAGTAAACGGCACCGATGCCCCGGACGTACCAGACCCCGGTGGTGGGACGGAAGACGGCGATGTCGGCCCGGCCGTCGCCGGTGTAGTCGGCCGGCACCGGGATGTCGCCGGCGACGCCGTAGGTGACAGCGGCCTGCCCCCGGACGTACCAGACACCGGTGGTGGGGCGGAAGACGGCGATGTCGCCTCGGCCGTCGCCGGTGTAGTCGGCCGGGGCGGGGATGTCGCCGCGGGCGCCGTAGCTGACCGCCGCGCCGCCCAGTGTGTACCAGACCCCGGTGGCGGGCCGCCACACGGACACCGGGACGGCGGCCGTTGCCGCAGCCACGGGGGACCCGGCAATTGCTGAGGGGGCCGGGGGGCCGGACGCCGACGCGCCGGCGGCGGGCAGGAGCGCCAGCGGCGCCGCGACGGAGAGGGCCGCGACGGAGATGGCAGCGATGCGGCGGGCCGTGCGGCGGGGCGTGGTCAGTATGTCCTCCGTTGGCGGGGCGCTGATAACCCCACGTTAGGACACGGGGCGACTGCGCGAGACGAAACGGACGAACCGGGCGCAACGCCCCGGGGCGGCTCGTTCGGCTCGGCGTCCCCGCTATGTTGCCGCCTCCGGTCAAGTGCACAGCAGATCGCGCCGATATGTCGCCCATGCCAACAGTGGAGGAACGATGAGGTGTAACCGGTGTGGCGGCGGATGGCTGGTCCAACCCAGTGGAGCGCACTCCGCGCAGGACGGGTGGGAATGCGTCGGGTGCGGCCAGACCGACGTCAGCCGGAACGGGTCCACCGGGACGACGATCGGTGACGTCCTGGCCGGTCGGTCCGCCGCCGCCAGCTGACCCGCCGTCCGCGTGAGATTCTTCGCCGATGACCCGGGCGGCCGACGACAGGCGACCCGGACTGCCTGAGCGCCTGCCCGGTCGGATCGGGCGCCGCCTGCTGGGCCAGGAGGTATGGCTGGTCTTCGCGCTGTCCCTCGGCGCCGCCGGCGTCAATGCGCTGCTCAGCTTCGTCGCCGACCTGACCAGCCGGGCCCCCCTGAGCAGCCAGACGGCCGTGCTCAACGGCTCCCAGGCGCCCGGCCGACCGTGGCTGGATCTCGTCCTGCAGCTGACCTCGCTGGTCATCGGCGTCGTTCCCGTGCTGCTGGTGGCGCACCTGCTGGCCCGGTCGGGTGAGGGCATCGCCGCCCTCGGACTGGGCCTCCGGCCACGGCGGTCCGACCTGGTACGCGGCTGCGTGCTGGCGCTGGTGATCGGGGGCAGCGGGCTGGCCCTCTACCTCGCCGCCCACGCCACCGGGGTGAACCTCGTCGTCGTCCCGGAGGCCCTGCCGGCCACCTGGTGGCGCATCCCCGTCCTGCTGCTGTCGGCCGCGCAGAACGGCCTGCTCGAGGAGGTGCTGGTGGCGGGATACCTGCTCCATCGCCTGCGCCAGCTGGGCTGGTCCGACCCGCGTACCCTGGCTCTGAGCGCGGTGCTGCGGGGCAGCTACCACCTCTACCAGGGGCTGGGGGGCTTCGCCGGCAACGCGATCATGGGCCTGGTGTTCGGGCGGCTCTACCAGCGCTGGGGACGGGTCGCCCCGCTGGTCGTCGCGCACACGCTGATCGACGCCGTCGCCTTTGTCGGGTACGCCGCGCTGGCCGGCCACCTGTCCTGGCTGCCGTCCGCGGGCTGACCGCGGAGACTGTCTCTCCGGGCGCCGCCGAAGCCGAGCTGCTGCGGGAGGTGGTCGCTCTGCTGGAGGGCGCACCGCCGTCGATGGAGCTGGCCGATTGCCTGACCCGGTCGCCAATCCCGCTGCAGGGCTCTACGACTGGCTGCCGCGGCTGATCCGCGCGCACGGCCTGCTGCTGCGGGGCCAGATCGGGGCCGCGGGCGAGAGCGCCGGGGACCTGCCCGCCGGGGATGCCCCGACCTGCAGGCGCTCGCGCGCTGTCGCTGGTCGCCGAGGCCGACGGGCTGCTGGACGACGCGACCGCTGTGCAGGCCTAGCGGTACCTCGTGGTGCCGAGGAAGCGCACGACGTCGGCTGCGTCGGCGTCGAGCGCCGCGGCGTGGCCCGGATCGAGCTCGGCGAAAGGCGTCAGCGCCAGCCGCTTGCCGGGCAGCGCCCAAGTCGCCACCGCGACTCCGCCGGCCAGGGCGAAGGGCCGGAAGATGCCGTTGACGGTGACCACCGACTGGTTGGCGCCCAGGATCGGCGCGCGGGAGGTCCAGCCCATCAGCAGCGGCTCGAACGCCCCGAGCAGCCGCGGTCGGGCCGGCCCGGCCGCCGGCGCCCGCCCCGGCAGGTAGACCAGACCCCCGTCACCCTCGATGAGGGAGGAGGTGAGCTGGGCCAGCCCCAGCCGGGCGTCGCGCAGCGGCAGGCCGGCCCACTTGGCCAGGTCCCGGTCGGTGGCCGGCCCGTGGCCGGCCAGGAAGCGCTCCGCGAGCCGGGCCAGGGCGGCGGTCCGGTCCATCACGCGAGGTGGCGTGCCCAGCCAGTCGTGCACCAGTGCGTACGCCTGCTCGCCGCCGACCATCGGCCCCCGGACGCACCAGCCGCGCAGGGTGGCCAGCATCAGCAGGTGCACCAGCGCCTGCCCCTCGACCCGCACCCCGGCCGCGGCCACGCGTTCCCGCAGCTGCGGCCGGGTCAGCGGGCCGTCCGCGGCCAGGGACCCCGCGATCACGGCCACACCGCGCTCGGCCGCGTCCGGGGTCACGCCTTCCTGGGCCAGCCGGCGGGCGTTGCCGGTGAGCAATGGCGGAGTCGTCAGCTGATGGAGCCACCAGTAGTCCTGGCTCTCGACCAGGTGCAGGGTGCCGCGGTTGAGCCAGCTGATCAGCAGGGACCGCTCGACGGACAGCGCCCGGTCCACGTCGGCGGCGAGCAGTCCCTCGGTCCGGGCCCGGACGGCGAGGCGCGCCCCGCGCGGGTCCTGCGCCTGGACGGCCAGCAGCCGCCGGACGACGTCGACCGGGCCGGCGGCCGGTGGCCCGGAGAGCAGCTGAGCGGTCAACCGGAGATCCCGGTCGGCTGCGGTCAGCGCCGCCATCACCGGCCGATGATGACACGGGCCAGCGAACAGGTGAATCTTGCTCCCCGGCGCAATGCGGTCGACCACGACAATGTCAACGCCGACTGGGGCGCCCGTGCGGCCGCGCCCGTCGCCGTTTCCGCCTGAATTCGCGAGGGGTCCTCATCATGAGTGCACAGGTGTTGGCGACGTCGCTGATCGACGTCGGTTCGCTGTTCAAGGTGCTGGTGGCGATCGTGTCCTTCGCGGTGGTCCTCGCCGGGGCCTGTACGTGATGCTCAAAAAATTGGCCGGGCAGGACGGTGCGCCCACGCCCCGGGACTTTCGGCTCTTGCGCTCCACTGACGGCAGGGGGCATGGTCGCCAGATGCGCGAGGAGCAGCCGGCCATCGAGATCCTGGACCGCGAGGAATGCCTGCGGTTGCTGAGCAGCGTGCCGTTCGGCCGGCTCGTCTACCTCGTCTCCGATCGGCCCGCGGTCCAGCCGGTCAACTTCGTGATCCGGCATTCCACGATCGTGGTGCGGACGGCGAGTGAGTCGAAACTTGCCGCGGCGACATCGCAGAGCATCGTCGCTGTGCAGGCCGACCAGATCGACGTCTCCACCCGGGCCGGGTGGAGCGTCACTGCTGTGGGTCGTTGCGCAGAGGTGGGTGACCCGGTGGAGATTGCCGAGCTGACGCTCACCGGCCCGGCGGCCTGGGGCCGCCCGGGCAGCGACCGATTCATCGTCGTGACAATTGAGCAGATCACCGGTCGCTGGTTGCATTCCCCAGCCGTCGCATTCCCGTGAGCCGCTCTGACGCGCCCAGCGCTAAGGTCCAATGATGCCGACCACCAGCCAGCCCAGCGCCGATGAGCTCCGGTCAGCCGTCGAATTGGCCGTCCGCGCGCCGTCCATTCACAACACCCAGCCGTGGCGCTGGGCGATCCGCCCGGACGGCCTGGACCTGCACGCCGACCGGACCCGGCAGCTCCCGGTCGCCGACCCCGACGGTCACAACCTGCTGGTCAGTTGCGGCGCGGCCCTCGGGCTCGCCCGGCTGGCACTGGCCGGGGCCGGGCACCAGACCGAGGTGGTCCGTGCGCCGGACCCGGCCGACCCCGACCTGCTGGCTCGGATCACGGTCACCGGCAGCGGCGACCCGGCGGAAGACGCCCGGCAGCGGGCGACCGCGGCGCGGGAACGGCACAGCGACCGCCGGCCGTTCCTAGCGACCCCGGTCAGCGACGAGCTGCTCCAGCGGCTCGCCGAGTCGGTCACCGACGACGGCGTCTATCTCAACCTGGCCGAGCGCAGCGACGAGCGACTGGACCTGGCGGTGCTGGTCAGCCGGGCCGATCAGACGATGGCATCGGACCCCGCCTACCGCGAGGAGCTGGCGAAGTGGATCCGCCCGGCCGCGGCCGACGACGGCATCCCGGCCACCGCGGTGCCGCACCTCACCGGCGCGGAGCCGCGCCATTCCGACGTGCCGATGCGCGACTTCGAGGCCGGGATCACCGGGACGTTGCCGGTGCAGGGCGGCCAGAAGGAGGATCCCGCGCTGGGCGTGATCATGAGCACGGACCACGGGGTCGGCGGGACCCTACGGGCCGGGGAAGCGCTCAGCCGGCTGCTGGTCGAGGTGCAGCTGTGCGGGCTGGCCGCCAGCATCATCAGCCAGCCGGTGGACTGGCCGGTGATCCGTGAGCGGATGCGCAACCTGATGGGTTGGCGGGACTATCCGCACATCCTGGTGCGGATCGGCTGGCCGGTCGACGGCGACGTCGCGACGGCGACCCCCCGCCGGGCGACCGACGACGTCATCGCCCCGGACGCTTGAGCCGGTCACCTGATCCCACTGCAGATTTCGGACTGTATCGGCGGGCTGGCCGTCGATGCGTATGGTGGAGCTTCCCCTGCGATTCTGAGGTTCTCGTGCGCCGCCCTGCCCTGCTCCTGCTCGTGCCCCTGTTCCTGGCCGCCGCGTGCAGCTCCGGCGCCTCGGCGGCGAAGAAGCCGGTCCGGGCCGACCTGCCCGCCGTGTCGGGCAGCTACGGCGCCAAGCCGATCATCGCCAAGCCCACCGCGACGGCTCCTACCAAGGTGGTCAAGCAGGTACTCCGGCAGGGAACGGGACCGGTGGTGGCCAAGGGCTCGCTGCTCGTCGCCGACTATCTCGGTCAGGTCTGGAAGGGCAAGGTCTTCGACAACTCCTACGACCGAGGGCAGCCGGCGGCCTTCCCGATCGGCGTGGGCAAGGTCATCCCCGGTTGGGACGAGACGCTGGTCGGGGTCAAGGCCGGCAGCCGGGTGGAGCTGGTCATCCCGCCGGCCAAGGGCTACGGCACCCAGGGCAACACCCAGGCCGGGATCAAGGGCACGGACACGCTGATCTTCGTCGTCGACGTCGTCCAGTCGGTCGCTAAGGGCGCCGGCGGCGATATCCGGGCGCAGGCCCAGCCCCTCCCCGGCGCTCATCCCACCGTCAGCTCGGCGTTGGGCGTACGACCGAAGATCACCATCCCGCGGGGCCTCAAGCAGCCCACCAAGGTCGTGCTGGGCGTCCTGGCCAAGGGCACCGGCCCTGCGGTGAAGGCCGGCCTGCTGGTGCTGCAGTTCGAAGCGGTGACCTGGGCGGGGAAGAGCGCCGGCTCCACCTGGGCCGACGGCCTGCCGCAGGGCGTGCCGGTCGGCGTGCCGCGGCAGCCGGGGGTCTTTGACCAGCTGGTCGGGGTGCCGGTGGGCAGCCGCGTGCTGCTCCAGCTGCCGGCCCGGCCGGCCCAGGGTCAGTCCGCCGCCACCCAGAGCATTGCCGCTGTCCTGGACATCGTGGCCCAGCCGCCGCGGGCCAAGGACGCCCCGCACTGAGCGCGGTCAGTGCCGGGTCAGCACCAGCCGCGGCGAGTCGTCGGCATACATCGTGACCTCACCGCCGATCGGCAGCGTGGCCATCGGCGCGGTGTGACCGACGTCGACATTGCCCAGCACCGGCCGGCCGGCCAGCCCGGGTAGCCGCTCGACCAGCCGCTCCAGGGTGCTCCGGTCCATGCCGCTGACCCGCTGGAAGCGGCCGATGACCAGTCCCTGGATGCCCGCGGCCGCCGGCAGCTGGAGCAGCGACGTGAGGTCGCGGGTGAAGTTGCCGGGACGGGTCTCCTCGTCGTCCTCGACGATCAGCACCGCGTCGGTCAGGGACGGCAGGTACGCCGTGCCCTGCAGCAGGTTCAGCGTGCACAGGTTGCCGCCCACCAACCGGCCATCGGCCCGCCCGCGCTGGATCGGCCACCATCCGCCCGTCGGGAGCACCTCCCGGTCGGCCTGGTCGAGGAACCAGCGATCGTCGGTGTAGGACTGCGCCGGGGAAATGGTCACCGGCGACTCCTCGAACAGCGCCTCGGCGAACCACTTCCACGTCTGGTCGAAGTGCAGCCGCATCCCGAACGAGGACCAGTGCGGCCCGGAATAGGTCACCAGGCCCGTACGGGCCAGGATCGCGCCGGACAGGGCGGTGATGTCGGAATAGCCGCAGAACACCTTCGGGTGGGCGCGGATCAAGTCCCAGTCCAGGTGGGGGAGCAGTTCGTTGCTGTTGTAGCCGCCGATCACGCTCAGGACGCCCGCCACCGAGTCGTCGGCGAAGGCGTCGTGGAGGTCGGCCACCCGGGCCGCCACCGACGACGAATCGCGCTCGTCGCGCTCGTCGACGTGCGCGCCGTAGGACAGGGTCAGGCCCATGTCGGCGAAGCGGGCCTCGATCAGCGCGGAGTGGTCGTGCTCGTTGACCATCGCCCGCGACATCGCGGGCGCGATGACCCGGACCCTGTCACCGCGCCGTAACTTGGCCGGATAGACGGTCGGAAGGGCGGCTGGCATGCCGGCCACACTACGACGGGCCAGACTGTGGCGGGGCACCCGCAGACGCGGCAGCGCCGATCCCGATCCCTTCCTTCAGCTCCGGCGCGGGCCCGCCGACAAGCAGGTGTGAGGATTCCGTCGTACGGGAGCGCGCGTTGGTGGTCGTCCTGGCGCAAACCGCTGGCCCTGATCCTGGCAGCGTTGCTGCCGGTCGCGCTGCTGGCCATGACCAGCATCGCGCTCGCCTCCCAACAGGTGACCGCTGAGGTCAACAAGCGGATACAGGCGACCGCAGCGGTGAGTGCGGTCTTCGTCGGCGAGCAGACCAGCGGTTTGGTGACGCTGGTGCACAGTTACGCCACTCGCCCGGCGCTGGTGAGCGCCTCGTCAGCCGGAACCGGCGACCGGGCGCAGAGGGACGCGCACCTACGCTCATTGACGTCTGTCGGACAAGGGATCAGCGGAGCGTTCATTACGGACCTGCATGGCACGCTGATCTCCGTGCAGCCGCCGGCGCCGGCGGTCATCGGACGCAACTTCGCCCAGCGCGACTGGTTTCGGGGCCTCAAGACATCACCGGGGCCGTACGTGTCGAACGCCTACCGGACGGCGTTGGCCGGGCATCCGCTGGTGATCGCGGTGTCGGACTACTTGCGCGCGCCCGACGGCCGCCCTGTCGGCATCCTGGCGGTCATCTACAGCCTGGACGCGGTCGCAGACTTCAGCCGGAGTATCGCCCAGGCGCAGGGCATCGCCCTGACGGTGACCGATAGATCCGGCACACTGCTCAGTGCCGGCGGCGGGCACGGCCTGACGTCCGTCGCGAGCGATCCGCGGGTCGCCGCCGCGCGGGCCGGGCGGGCCGGACTGCTCACCTACGCTCCGCCACGGCGCGGCGGCGGACATGACGGTGCCGAGCTATCGGCGTACGCGCCGGTGACTGGGAGTGGCTGGACGGTCGTTGCGTCAGTGTCGAAGAAGACTGCTTTCGCCGGGCTTTCTCGCCTGCGAACGACGGTGTTGAGCATCACCGCGGTGCTCGTGCTGGTGCTGCTGGCCGGCGGCGGGGTGGTCGGCCGCGCCGACCGACGGCGGCGGGAGACCGAGAGTCAGCTGCGGGGCCGGGACCGCAAGCTGGCGCGGATGCTGGATTCGACCGACGAGGGCTTCGTCTCCATTGATGCCACCGGAGTGATCACGGCGTGGAGCAGCCGGGCCGCGGCGCTGTTCGGCTGGTCGACGGCCGAGGTGCTGGGCCGCCCGCTGGTCGACACGCTGATCCCGTCGAGCCAGCGCACCGCCCACCTGCGTGGCCAGACTCACTACAGCCCCGGCGCCGAATCGGCGGTGGTCGGCAAGCGGATCGAGGTGTCGGCGTTGCACCGTGACGGGCATGAGGTGCCGGTGGAGCTGGGGGTCTGGCCGCACGAGGAGGACGGGGGATTCAGCGCCTTTGTCCACGACATCACCGATCGGGTCGCCACCCAGGTCGAGCTCAAGGCCGCCCGCGACGAGGCCATGGCCGCGTCGCGGCTGAAGAGTGAATTCCTGGCCAATATGAGCCACGAGATCCGCACCCCGATGAACGGCGTCATCGGGATGAGCGGGCTGTTGCTGCAGACCAACCTCGACACCGAGCAGCGTGACTACGCCGAGACGGTGCGTTCAAGCGCGGATGCGCTGCTCACTGTGATCGATGACATCTTGGATTTCTCCAAGATCGAGGCCGGCAAGCTGGAGGTGGAAAGCGTCCACTTCGACCTGCATCACGTCATCGAGGAATCGGCGGCGCTGCTGGCGTCCAAGGCCGAGGAGGCGGGCCTTGAGCTGACCTGCCTGATCGATCCGGCATTGCCGGTGTCCGTGGTCGGCGACCCAGGCCGGCTGCGCCAGGTGCTGCTCAATCTGCTGGGCAATGCGGTCAAGTTCACGGCGACCGGCGAGGTCAATGTGACGGCCCGCCCGGGCGCCGGCGCGCTGCCGGGAACCGTGACGGTGCAGATCTCGGTGGCTGATAGCGGGATCGGGATGGCTCCGGAGACCCTGCGGCACCTATTCGGCGCGTTCACCCAGGCCGACACCTCCACGACCCGCCGCTACGGGGGGACCGGGCTGGGCCTGGCCATCTCCCGGCAGCTGGTCGAGCTGATGGGCGGGACGCTGTCGGTGGCAAGCGAGCTGGGCGCCGGCAGCACCTTCACCGCCGCCATTCCCTTCACGTCCCGACCGGTCACCGCCAGCGCGCCGGTGCTGGACCTGACCGGCGTACGGGCCCTGATCGTCGACGACAACGCCACCAATCAGCGGGTGCTGCAAGAGGTTCTCCGCGGATGGGGCTGCACGGCGGCCCTGGCCGACGGTGCGGAGGAGGCGCTCGTCCTGCTGCGGGAAGCGGCCGAAGCCACGCCGTTCGAGATCATCCTGCTGGACCTCAACATGCCAGGGATCGACGGCTTCGGCCTGGCGCGGGCGGTCCGCGCCGACCCGGCGCTGCCCGCGACCCCGATGGTGCTGCTCACCAGCTCGGCCCAGCGCGGCGGAGCCGAAAGGGCCGGCCAGGCCGGCATCGCCGCCTACCTGACGAAGCCCGTCCGGTCCACGCAGCTGCGCGCGGCGCTGAGTGACGTGCTGGGCGCTGAGGCCTCGGACCGCCCGGCCCAGCCGGGCGATGCTGGCCAGCCGGGCGATCCGGTCCAGCCGGGCGATGCTGGCCAGCCGGGCGATCCGGTCCAGCCGGGCGATGCTGGCCAGCCGGGCGATCCGGTCCAGCCGGCCGCTGCGTCCGGGCGGGTGCCGGCGCAACGCCGCGCGGCCGAGGCTTCGCAGCCGCTGCTGCTGGTCGAGGACAACGCGGTCAACCGCAAGGTCTTCATGGCACTTCTGTCCCGGCTGGGCTATCGGGTCGATGTGGCCGTCAACGGGGCCGAGGCGCTCAGCCAACTGTCGGAGAGGCGATATTGCGCCGTGCTGATGGACTGCCAAATGCCCGTCCTGGACGGCTACGCCGCCACCGAGGAGCTCCGCCGGCGCGAGGGGACGGGGCCGCGTACGCCGGTCATTGCGCTGACCGCTTCGGCGATGGCGTCGGACCGAGAGCGCTGCCTGGCCGCCGGGATGGACGACTACCTGACCAAGCCGGTCAATTCCGAACGCCTGACCACGACGTTGGCCTACTGGCTCGAGGGCGCCGGGTCGCTGACCGGGCCACAGCAGAGCCCGGCGTCGGCGGACCGTGCCCTAACCTGAGGCGGTGGTCGACCTCCCTGACGCCGGCTTCAAGGTGATCAACCGCGTGCATCGGCTGGCTTTCGAGGCAAGCCGCGGGCGGATCGCCGCGACGCTGGGCGGCATGCCGGTCGTCAAGCTCACCACTGTCGGGCGTCAGACGGGGCAGGCCCGCGACACCATGCTGACCGCCCCGGTGCATTCCGAGGACCGGGTCGTCCTGGTCGCCTCCAAGGGAGGTGCGCCACGGCATCCGTCGTGGTACGTCAACCTGCTTGCGCAGCCGGCGGTGACGGTCACCATGTCCGGCCGGACCCGGCGGATGGTGGCGCGTACCGCTACCCCGACGGAAAAGGCCGAGCTCTGGCCGGCCATCGTGGCGGCCTATTCGGGCTATGCCGCCTATCAGGAGCGGACCGGCCGCGACATCCCGGTCGTGCTGCTCACCCCGGCGCCGTAAGCGCCCGCTTAGCGCCTGGCCCGTCACTCAGGCGGACAGGTGGGTGAGCCGCGGCCAGCTGGCCCGCCAGCCGCCGACCGGACCGGCTCATACGTACACCGCCGCCCGGTCGGTCTCCTCGTTGCTCACGCCGGTGTCGACTGCGGCGGTCAGGTGGCAGCCGGTGAACCGGCGGTCCGGGGATCCGTCCTCCCAGACCACCACGACCGGGCCGGCATTTTCCGTGGCCGCCCCCAGAGGCCGTAGGCGTTGTGGCCGCTCCAGGCGGGCGGCAGCCCGCGGGCCGGGCCGTAGAGGTCCACCACGCCGGCCACCAGCCACAGCCGCTCGTCACCGGTCCGCAGCACGCGCACGACGAGCCAGGTCACGACGACCCAGACGCACAGGTCGATGCTCGACGTGAGGAGCAGATGCCCGGACAGCAGGCCGAACGTGCCGGCGCCGGTGGCCAGTGCCGCCAGGCCCTGCGCGTACGCCCGGCCGCCAAGCTCCCGGCCCGGCAGGCCCGCGGTCAAGGTCGTGACGGAGGCCGCTACCAGGGCCGGGAGCCGGAAGACGGTCAGCGACCCGGGAGCGAGCGCCTGATCAGCCGGGCCAGCAGCGCGGGGTCAGCGGCGGCTGGTCGGGATAGCCCCACGCCAGATGCTGCCCGCAGGCCAGGAAGTAAAGCTCGTCGCGCATGCTACGGCCGGCGGCTGCTCCTACACTGCCGTGTGACTTTCCCTCGGCTGGCCGGGCAGCTAGACCTGCCGCCCGGGCGGGCCGGCGTCCTGCCCGTGCAGCACCTGCGCGCGGCCATCGCCGCCGGGATCATCGACGCCGGCGGGTTCACCATCCCGCCGGCCAACATCCAGCCGGCCAGTCTGGACCTGCGCCTGGGCGAGACGGCCTACCGGATCCGGTGCAGCTTCCTGCCCGCCCACGAAAGCGTCGAGCGGCGGGTCAAGGACTTCGTGATCGACGAGCTCGACCTGCACGGCGACGGGGCGGTGCTGGAGACCAACCGGCCGTATCTCATCCCGTTGAAGGAGCGGCTGGCGTTGCCGCCGCATATTCGCGGAAAGGCAAATCCCAAGAGCTCGACCGGGCGCGCCGACGTCTTCACCCGGGTGATCACCGACGGCAGCTACCGCTTCGACGAGGTGGCGGCCGGTTACACCGGCGGGCTATATCTGGAGGTGGTCCCGCTGTCGTTTCCCATCCGGGTACGCGAGGACCTCTCGCTCAACCAGCTGCGCCTGTCGGTCGGCCGCGCGCAA
>JAABUW010002773.1_pt1 | contig 26083 bp, 5 predicted proteins | sample 5560081 | NCBI WGS metagenome assembly JAABUW01 (sample SAMN10711882, study PRJNA513363) | rock metagenome | isolation source: Antarctica rocks | place: Antarctica: Victoria Land, Knobhead sud | reverse complement strand
TTATTATTGCTCTATTAACAATTAATAAAAATGCAATAATTATATAGTACAAACAACTCAATTATCTAAATAAACAAAATATTTATTAATTGACTTGCAAAGATATTTTTGATTTTATAAATTATCTTTAAATAATACTTGTATTTCTTGCATATATATAGAAAGCAAAACAATATTTTATCGAATTTCTATTAGATTTAATAGCTAAAAAAATAATTTTATTTATAATAATATTATAAACAATCGGACAACGTTGCATCAGTCGATTTCTAGTTAGAGTTTAACGTCTTCTTAAAGAAATTTAGTTCTTTCTATCTAGATAAAGTACAACTACTAGTTAATTTGTCGCTTCAAAATATAAAGATTCTCTTTTTTTGCTGATATTTTTTATTTTATCTATTTTTTTACTTGTTTTCTTCTTAGTTGCTTGTAGTGTTTCAACTATATATAGTTTTTTTGCGTCGAGAATCTTTTATCTATCAGAGTTTTTTAAAAAATAGTTTTAATATTGTTGCAATTCAAATACTTTGCTTTCCGGCACTTTTCAGCTCGAACAGAGATATTCTATTTTGACAAATCTTTTGTTTTAATTTATTACAATTCTGTTTTTTTTGCAGAACAGTTTTAATACAATACAGCTGAGTTTCGGTCTGCAAGATAATTGAATAAAAAATATTCTATTTTGACAGATTGTTTGCTCTAATTCTATTGCAACGCTGCTCTGCTCTGCAGAACTCTTTTATTGCAAAATAATTAAATAGAAATCTTAATCTGCAGCAAGAATCTCGAGACAAAACACATATTGTATTTGCAAATATTACTATATAATTAATAACAAAAAAAACATATTTGTTATCGAAATACTTCTAAACTGACTATGTCTCCGAATAACTATATCGATTAAACTGTTTTCTATCAAGAGTCCGAGCGTAAAAACAAAGTCAAAAATCGATTATTGCGTAATCAATAATAAAAAATAATATATTTTCTGTTCGGATTGTCTGAATCTGTTTTCAGTTCAGATATATTTTCAGAAATCGATAAAAAAATAAAATTAGTCAGTAGTATATTTAATTTGAAATAAAAATAGTATATAGATAGAGTGTCTGAACGTATTAAAAGATCTATATTGTTGATTAGCTGTAGAAATTCTGCTTAAAAGTTCAGACTTCGACATTTTTGTCAGAATTATTAATTGCAATAAAAATAGCTCGATAGTTAGAGCGCAATATTAATATATTTAGTTTAATTCGAAAATATATAGTTGTAGACTGTATATTTTCAGTAGCAGCTGAAATTTTCGAGAAAAATCAGAAAATATTGACAAATAGTATTAGAGCAATAGTTCCGAGCTGTTTTTTCAAAAAAAAAAATTAGTACAATTATTATTTATCTGATTATAGTTTGCAGATATTTTTAGTTTTCTTATTCTGTTTTTTCTAAATATTTTTGCTTATTTGCGCTTTTTTCTCTGTATTAATCGATTTCTATTAAAATTATACAATAATTAATATCAGTCTGAACTCTATTCAATTCTATTAACTGCTGATAAAAATCAAGTTATTCTATTATAAAAAATTTACAATATTATCTATCAGAGACTTTGCTGAACAGATCGAAAACAGTTTTCGAATAATCGAATTTAATAGTGTAGATTATTAATAGTCGACATTATTTACAACTGAAGTTGCTGTCGATTAAAATATATATTTTCTCGGAATTACTAAATTAAACGCCGGACAACTGTAAAACAAATATTTTGTTAATTTTGTTAATTAAATCAGTTCGACAATAGAAGAGCAACTGAAGTTTTCGAATAAACTGATATTGAATTTCAGAGATATCGAGATAGATATTTATAGTAAATCTATTTGATTTTTGATTAACAGAAGATAACTGATTAAGACAGATATATATAACAAGTTTTGCGACGCTGTCTATTAAGATTACAATCTCAGTAATAGTAAATACAATCTCTTATATATCGAAAAATATATATTGAACAATATAGAATCGAGCAATATAGTATCGACAACTTTAATATTTGAACAGATATAATTATTTTTAATACAGAAGTTCGCGAACTATAAAAAAATTATCAATATTTTTTTTGTAAATAATAATAATACAAATATATCAAATATATCTGTATTGCTAAAATCAAGACTAATCGATTACAGATTAATCTACAATTTTGCAGAACAACAATAATATTAACTACAGCAGTAACAGATTAACAGAAAAAAAACAGAATAAAAAACAAAATATTGTTATTTATTCAGTCTCTGTTATAGAAACAATTAGCTTGTAGAATATTCGAATTCTTTTGCTGTTTATTTAATACTGATATGCTTGTCAGATCGAATTCTGTTTACAATACAGTATTGTTTGTTCAGCAGATATACAAATATACTAAGTCTATCTTTTTTCGAGACAACTATATCAGTAATATATACAAAAATATATATATAAAAACTATCGATACAAACTCGGAAGATAAGCTCGATACAGAAATAATTAAAAATAATTAAAATCGACTGCAATTAAGAAAGAAAAGATTATTTTCTGCTAACAAACAGAGATCTCTCTTAAGACGCAACATTAAATATTATTGTTTTTTTTTTTTTTTTTCTTTTTTCGACAAAGACATCTATACAGAAAACAAGTTCGATATAAACAATTATATATTTTTCAAACACTGTTAACTGTTAAAATTATATTTTGTCTCGACTTATTAAATTAATACAAAAACAAATATTAGCAATAGTATCAATACAAAACTAGATTATACAAGACAGTCTTTATTATATTATACGGTTGTCGTTTACAAGCAGCAACAATAGCAGAGAGAAATTATTGTCGAAAAAAACAATTCAAAACAGAAATACAGAAAATAGCGCAAACAGTATCTTATTCGATAACAAACGTTTTGAGTCAAAGTTGTTTGTTTTACTGCGTCGACACTGACGCAAGATTGAAAGAAAAAAAGACGTTGCAATAATATAGCAAATAAGTCTGCATATATAACTGATCTTTTACAGTAGATATTTGTTTCAATTTTGTAGAAAGAACGTGTTTTTCGCAGATTTGGCTGAAACAGACAGAAACAGACAGAAATATAATTATATTATAGTGTTTGATTTATATTCAGCAGTAAAGAAATTCTTGTGCTTGTTTGTTAAAATTAAAGTAGTAAATTAATTTGAACTCTTTAGTTACGCGTTTAGTTACAGATTAGTCCAGAATTATTTCTGCTTTTGTTAAACAACAATAATCAATTATTTGGATTGAATCGGAAATATAACTCGAAACTTTTTATATATTTTTATATTCGACAAATATCTTTATCTTTAAGCTGCAAAAAAGATTGACTTACACTTTATATTTTGCAAAATATTGTATTTAATAACTGTTGTTGCGTCTGAAGAACAATTGTTGTGTAATTAAAAACAACAACAAATTTCGATTGAAGAAGAGTATTTAACAACTGTTATATTGCAGTTTTTTCTAAAAAAAGTTAAGAGTTGTTGCCAATTACAAAGAGAAACAAATATAATATATTGAAATTTACTTTTCAAGCTGCGACTTACTCGACAGAATTTGAACAAGATTAATCGACAAAACAGAAAACAAATTAGTTCTATTAGATTTACTGCTATATCTAGTCTGAATTGAAGTGTTGAACTAGATTAATTGAAAAATCTTTTATAGCAATTGAAACGCTTTGCTAGACACGATAGTCTAGATCTTTGTAATATTTAAAAAATAAGTTTGACTCGAGATATATTAAAATTGTTGCTGATTTTGTTTTTTTAATATCTAGAACTCTCTATATCGAAGTTTTCTATCTACTTTATATTGTTAAAACAGTTCGATTCGAGAACTTTATCAAAATCTAGAAATATTTTAGACAATTTTATTACAAAAACTACAATCTCGAAAACAAAAAAGACTTCTTTATATAATTCTAACTTTAAATAGAATCTTATCAATAATTATATCTATTTTAGTTATTATAACTTTCTCGATAATCGAGTTTCTTCGAAATCAAACAATTAAAAAAATATCAATAAAAAATTAAAGAAATCGAGATTATCTCTTTTCTTGTCTCGATTTTCTGACAAAATGTTTGATATATTTGTGCAAATTAATTCGCGAGTCTTAAACAAGAACATTATAATAGATAACGTTTTTCTAGTAATTTAGAATACTGCTCGCATATTATTTGCAAAGAATCTTGTATTTAACAATCTCGAGTCTCTTACTTATAACAACTTGGTTAACACTAAATCCGACTTCTATAATAGAGTACGTTTTGCACAAATAGATCTACAAATTTGCAAAAAACTAGAATTATATATTATATTGGCTATACAAGAATAGGCTTTAGCGTTGTCTAATATTTTTTTGAAAACAAAGAATTTCAACAAAAGTGCAGTTGTAACTAAACAACAAGCTTGTTTCGATAGTATATTGAATATTTGTAATATTTATAAGTTTCGATTGTTCAAAACAAATTATACTCTAGTATACAACAACAATATCTATATTATTATCTCAACTTATTACAATAATTAGCTAAAGATATACACAGTTTATTCTACTTAATCGATCGATTATAAGAAATTATTCGAATTTTATATAACTTAATTTGATAGTTGAATTTTAACTAACTTTTATAAACAATTTTGACAAGAAACAAGCGCATTCAGAAATACAAAAGATTGAACAAAATTACAACAAAACAAACTAATAGCAGTTGCTAATAGTAGAATTACAGATATATTTAAAGAGATATCTATCTTAGAATCTTCTATTTATTGTATATTTCAATTTAGTATCAAATCGATTATACTAGAATTTGAAATATCGATCGATAAACTATCTTAAAAAATAAATCAAAATTTCAGACTTTCTTACAAACATTAAAAAAGAGAATCAGAAAAATGTTTCTCGAATTCTGATTTAAAAAAAAAATTGCTCTGGAGTCTACAGCAGATCTCGAAGCAGAAATCGATATTTTTAAATAAAATAATATTAATTAAAATATATTATATATTTTTACTTTTGTAATATCGATAAAGATAGTTAACAACTATATTGCAACAGACAGATGCGAAAAGTAGCTAAGATTAAAATAGAATATATAGAGAATTTGAATTTGAAACAAAAAATATCAGACAATAGAGCAAAAATTCTAGAGTTAATATATTACAGATAAGTTTTATACAGTAGAATAGATTTTTGCATTTCTTGTATTAATATCTCGAGATATCGAATATTTAAAAAGCAAAAAAAAAAATACAAAAATGCAGATAATTATATTTATAAATCAAAATTGTATTAGCAAATTTACAGTTTATTTATTTCTTGAGATACAGTTACTAAGAGTAAAATATTTGTTAAAGTACTGATTATTAAAACAGCAATACTGTTGTTGCTATACAGTTTTATTTTACTTGCAACTTGCTTTTGCAGAATTAATTTAAAAATAATATTAATCTGCATATTTGTAGAGTCTCCGAGTCGAAAAATTGATAGTTGCAAAAAAATCGACAGATTTAGAGCTAGAAATGTTGCCAGAGATAATATATAGATTTGAGAAAACAAAAACAAGATTTTATTTTTAGATTTCAAATATACAGTTTTAAAATCGATATTTCTAGCAATACAATATATTTCCAGACATTACTATACAGATCTCTGAAAACTAAAAATTTGAAATAAATAAGAATAATTTCGATATACTATATTTGCTCTAATTATTTTCTATTCTATATCTATTACTACTAAAAATCGAATTCTCTATCTATACAATTTACTGAATATCTAGTACAGAGAATCAGTATTAATACTCTGTTTTCTCAAAAAAAAATCTAGCTTTTGTAAAGTATTGTTTTAATTTTGCTAGTTTATCAAGTTTGATTTTAATATTACTAATAGAATAGAGAATAATTTACTCAACAAATTTTTTTTTCTATTTATATTTTTTTGCAGTTTTTAAAATATTTTTCTATTGAGAAAAAACAGTATTTTAACAAAACTCAGAGTAATAGATTCTGACTAATATTGTTAAAACACGCAAATAGTCTATTCGAGCAACTTTATCGAATTCAGAAATAGATTTATACAATTTTTTAAGTTTTTAACAAATATTTTCAGCAGTTCTGAAAGATCTCTGATATAAATATATCTCTGTTAATAAAATCTGTAAATATCTATCTTAATTGTAATTCTTCGAATTATTCAGTATTATAACTGTAATTTTTTCTGTCTCGGCTGGATTATCTAACTTGCAATAGATATCAGCAAAATAGATTATTAGATTGCAATTAGTTCTATTATATAGTTTTTGATTGTTCTGCAGTAGTCTCTGAAAAAGCTCTTATGTCTTTGCAGAATTATTTTAAAAACAAAATATTTTTACGACTGCAATATCTCTTTTATATATTACAATTGTTTTTAAGATTGATAGAATTTTCTTTAACAAATTGAATTTAATTAACTCGGACAAGATACAAGAGAAATTGTTGCTCTTGATCAAATTTTGTATATTGAACAAAATAAGTTGTTTCAATTGAATATTTGATTTTTTATTAATTGAAACTTGCTATACAAAAAAGTCAAATTAATTATCAGTAGTATTAGATATATTGCGAGACAGAATTTTTTCCCGTTGTATTATCTATATTTGCAAGTAATTTTCCGGTTCGGCTGCTATAATTTGTTTTGCAAAATCAAGTATTTTAAATATTCAGAATCGATCAGAAAATACAGATATTGTTAAAAAAGTTTCTGTTATTTAAATTTTTAGATAAGAAGACAGAATTTTTTTAGTATCTAGTTCAGAAAAATATTCTAGAATATACTGAAATTGTTGCAGTTGTAATTTTTCTAAAACTTTGTATCTGATAGTTAATAATCAGAATATTGTAGCAGAAAATCGACAACAATAGTTTACAAAAATTCTAGATCTCGATTTTTCGAAAATATATAGTATACAAAAATTAAAATATTACATTTTTACTTGTTCGAATTCGATATCGATTGCACAATATACAACTGCAACTTCTTATTAACTAAGAAATCTTATTTTTGAAAAGAGTTTTTTGTTGTAGTAATAAATATATAAAAAGTAAGAAAATAGATTGTATTGTTTAATTCAGTTGTATAAACAAGTAGATCGATATAAAATTCTGTTTCGAACACAGTTAATGCTTCGATTTTATCAGTAATATTTCAGAATTTGTAAAATAAATTAATATATAAAAATATAATCTCTGAAATATTAACTCTATTCAAAAAGCAGAGTATTTTCAGAAATATTGTTATATTATTCGATCTGATTTTTTTTTTTTTAAACAAAATTTTGTATTTTGAAATCGAATCTGACAAGTTTTACAAAACAGCTGAACTGTAAAAACAAATTGTAATTGAAATATTTAGTCAATTAAATAAAACTAATATAAAGCAGATTCTTGTAAGATTTATAAACAATACAAGTTTGTCTCTCTTTTTTTGAGAGAGATATACAATATTGCAAAAATAAAATATTTGATTCTCTGTTTTGTTGTATATATGCCGTGCTTTTATAGATTGTATATCTATTTCAGAATTTTTAGTTTTTGTTTTTAAATTCGAAAACAAAATAGTTATCTGATTGTTAAAACTGACTTATACTGTTGCATTTTGAAAATCGACTGTCAGATAGTAGAGATATTTGCTGTTGAAAAAATTACAGTTCCGATACTGTCAGATTGTTGTACAAACTTCTTTATTGTAGTTTTCTAGATTAAAGAATTGAAAAGTTTGACAACAACAAATACAAAAAGTTTAATTTTTCAGTAATTGTCGATAAACTCTTGTATTCTTTTCTTATATATTGTTTTCAATTATATAATTTCTTAAAGTTCTTTTGACAAAAATTGCAGAATTTTTTGCTTAAAATTATCGCAAACTTCTTATATAAGATATTATTTTTCTGTCGATAATATTTGTATAAGATTTTGAAATCTGTATATCGACAACTGCAGCTCTCGATTAAACAGAATAGTCTATCAGATTTAGACTGAACAAAATCTATTTAATTTAGCTGATAATTTGTACAATTCGACGCAGTACTCTGATTAACTATATTTATAAAAGCAATATAAACTTGTTACAGTCTTAACAACTTTTGTATCTCGCATATTCTGTTTTATAATTGCAATATAAGAGATTAGTATTTAATATAGTTAGTAGTAGTTGAATTTTACTAATAGAATGCAAGATATTCTGATAAATATACTGATTCAGAAAATTAGTAAAAACTTTAATTGACTTAGTCGAGCCAGAACTCTCTCGAGTCTTTGTATTCAATATAGTACTATATAAGATACAGAAGATACTAGAGATATAGAAAAAGAAAAAAGAGTATAGTAAAAAAGTTTTGTAAGAGCGATAGCGCTTATCTGTCAATATACTAAGAAGAAGTTGAGAAATATTTAAAGTCAGAAACAGACAATTTAATTTATTACAAACTTGTACTCTGCAGATTTAACAATATTTGTATATTATTCTATAAATCTTAAGAGATAAATTTAATAAACTGACAATAGAATTTTCGATTTCGACTGATATAAATCTATCTATATATAGTCAAACTAGAATCCGAAATCTGAAAATACTAGAAATTATATATAAACTCAGATATTATCTCAAAACAGATCAGATTTGATTTCTGAGAAAAAACTAATTATTATTATTTTCTAGTATTATATATATAATTTGATTTCAGACAAGTTCAGCGCAAATATATATATTACAAAAATTTGTCAGCACTATTTTATATTTTTTAAAGCGTTTCAAAGATCTTTATACTCGAAACAGTTTATTGAATTTCTATATTTTTATCTAATTACAAATTTTTTTTACCGAGATTTGCAATATCTACAGTATTTATTTGTCGGATATTCTTACTGATCAATTAAAAGAACTTTATTATACAGTAGTTTTTCGAAATATTGTCGATATTTTGCGATAAAGAGCTGATATCTATACTATACTCGAATATCTGCTTTATTTAACAGTAACTCTTTATCTCTTTGTATATATTTAGATAAAAGAGTTTTTTTTTTAATTCTTTTTACTATATACTGCGTCAATCTGTCGAAAGACTTCAGAAAAGATAGATTTTTGTTAAATACAATAGTAAAAAATTGAATTATATTCTTATATCTATTTCCGAGAATAATAAAGATTTGCAGAAACGAAAAATTTAATATTTCGAAAACTGTTTGCTGATTGTTTAAGAATTTGTTGCTTAATAGTATATCTAAATCGGCTAAATAGCAATTACTGATAGATTAAACAGTATTATTTGAAGTATAGAGAAGAAAATATTTATAATATAATAAAACAGCAAAAATTAATACAAGTTGTTTCGATTTCTGAGAATTCTGAAAATTTTCTACAAATTGTTAATATAGTTTCAAAGTTCTCTCTGAGCTTGTCTATTTACTAAAAACTCGAAGAGATCGATTGTAAACAATTAAATTTTAAATAAAAAGCAATAGTAAATTGTTCTCTGACTTTCGAAGAAATAGATATTAATAATAGATTTGTTTGCTTTTTCTATTAATATTATTTTTCTGTTTTTACAAGTAAGAATTACAAATATATATTAACAAAATCTATTTTTTCTGAACTCAATTTGTTTAATATCTGAGATAGAAAACTCTACTAATATTAACTATAGTTAAGTTTGTTGTTTGCAATAAAGTATTAAGTATTTCTCTGAAAAATCGATAGATAGAAATTTTATTATTTGTATATTTTATTTTATTGTATTCAGCGTGTCGATATCTGAGTCTTTAACAAAAATTTTAAATTTTAACAGTGTTTTCGAAATTTTCTTTAAATTAAAATCTTCAAATTGTTTTGTATTAACTACGTCGATCAGAATTATATATAAATTGAGATTATTGCTGACTGTATATTTTTAATCAAATATATATTGTCGACAGTCTACTATATTGTCCGAAAATTCGAACAGATTTTAAATTAAAAAAATTATTTAAAATTTTAAATTCTATAATTTTTTGATTAATATTTTGTATTCTGATAAAATCTTAAACAAATCTATATAATACTTCTGAATAGATTGAAACAAATCAGTTTGATTTTTTGCAAAGAGTTTGAGCGTTTTGTAAAAGTTGTAACTCTATTGCTGACTGAGATCAAAAAACACAAAATATTATATAAAAAGCTTGCAAACAGATATTTCAGATTGCTGAAGATTGTTAATAGAATTGAAGAGTCAAATAGTAAAAAGTTTATCAGAATATTGTATATTAGCAGCGCTCTTTCGAGCAATATTCTAAGATTGTTTAATCTAGCAAAATTACAACAACATTCTTTGTATATTCGACAGTATTTGGAGCGAATTCTATTTACAGTGTTGCAAAAAAAATAAGCACAATCTCTTTTTGTTGTTTTTTAACTACTGTAATTTAAGATATTTTCTTTTGTTAATATTGTTAAATTGTACTTGAAGTTTATCTTGTCTTTCAAAAAGAAAAGCTATTGAAATCAGAATATATATATTACAATTTTATAAGTCTTGTTGTTTTCAGTTTTTCTAGCAACAACAATTTCCGGCTCCGAGTTAAACTACTTGAAATTGCTTGTTTCAATTTAATCGATTAAAATACAAATAAATTTCTATAATAGACTGAACAAATCCGAATAAAGATTCGGCTTCAGAAATTACAAAAATATATAAATTGTAATTTGTTAACAAAAATTAGAACAACTTATCTGAATATCGACTTGTAATACAATTTCTGTTACAAATATAAAACAAGATGTCAGAGTCGAAATTGTATATATTTCGAATTATTAGACAAAACAAATTTTTGAAAAAGAAAACAAATAACTTTTCTGAATCTATATAAGCAAACATAGATTTTATAACTCGCAGATATTGTTAGATTACTAAAAAGAGAATAGTTCTTTTTTATTGTAAATTTGCTCCGAGAATAATTTACTAGTTGCAGAATATATAGAGAAACTCTGATTTTACAAATCTAGTTGTAATAAACTTAATCTATAGCTTCAATTTCTATTTCAAGTCTAGAAATCGGATAGAATTCTATAACTTCAATTTTTTTTTTAAATTTAGAGAGAGAATTTTCAGAACTGATTAATATTTTAAAAATAGACAAATTGTGCTATCAGATACAGAGATATTGTATACTAAAAGTCGAGAATCTGCAGAAGTTTTGTCAAAGAAAATATTGTATAAAACTAAAAGTCGCAAATTTGCAGATCTCTTATTAAAGAAAGTATTGTATAGAACTAAAAGTCGCGAATCTGCAGATTTTTTGTCAAAAAAAGTATTGTATAAAACTAAATTTCGCGAATCTGCAGACTTTATATCAAAGAAAGCTATATAAAACTAAAAGTCGCGAATATAGTTTTCTTCTATATTTGTTCTCTTTATTCCGCTCTATATTCAATCGGGAACTGGACAAGATCGCGCTAAAATCTTATTTTCTGTGTTCTCTGCGACTCTCTTGCTCTGTCTCAACCAATATTTTTGAAGACTGCTCTCTATCAGATGCCAAGAAATACAAAGAAGTAGAGAATGTAGATTCTATCTTTGCTATCTCTTGCTTTATATGCTTGAATCTGTTGAGATTTACAGCTCTGACAGTAGTAAATCGATAGAATCTCTTGACAAATAGTCTAGCTATCTGTTTGTATAATAGATTGTCTTTACGTTCTTATTTCAAAAGAGATTTTTTCTCGGACGTGGACGTTGAGCTCGCTGAGTTATTGTTAATAATATATCTTAAGCTCTTTTCTGGTCAGATATAGCGCGGCAGTCAGATTTTAAAGACGGAGTAATCAAATCTTGGTTTAAAGAGAAGAAACAATTGTTTCTTTATATGTACCGAATTTATAATAAATAAAACAGATTGTTGTTTATTCCGATTATGTTCGAACTGAAAATTTCAGAAATAGTATATACTGTTGCGTTTGCTGATTTACAGATAGAATTTTCTCTATTACAAAATTGACAAATTGTATCAGCAACAATAAAAACGAGTCTGAAATACAAATACTGAGTTCAATGTCGATATTGCGAAACTGAATTTTTCTTATATAAGAAAATTTCTACATTTTAATATTATCTATCTATGTCGAAATTGTTAAAAGATTTCTTCTTAAAAAGTATCTATTCTTTCTCGATAGACAGTATCGAAAACACTTGTAGAAACTGTATATGCAGTTTGACAATATTTTACAAATTCCGAGTTTCAGCAGAAATCAAAAACGAGACTTGCAAGTAGCTGTTAACAATTTTTTTTGCTAGCTAAATCTACAATTTATAATATTTCTGATCTCTGTTTTGTTCCGCTCTATCTGCTATAGTAAAAAAACAGTGTAAAGTTTTACAGACAGTTAAGCTGTCTCGGAAAAATTTCTGTCAAGATCTTCTTTAACAAGTCTGATAGATTCTACTGTCTTTATTGTGTTTGCAGAATTATTCTTCGACTTATAATTAATAGCTATTTGTGTCAACGTCGAAGGAAAGACTTCGTTTCAGTTATATTTTCTGATCGACTCCGAAACTGATAAATAAAAACTTCTCTGTAATACGTAAATAGATCTAGATAAAGTTGATACAAATCTTAAATACAAAACAATCTGTACTCGAATATTGTAGAAAACAATTATATATAGAATCTCGGTCTATACGCAATAAACTATTAAGTCGAATTCCGAATTTTCAGCACTAACTAATATAGATATATCAATAACAATTCTTGTAAAAAATAAACACATATATAAGAGAAATATTTGTCTGAAAAACTGTTGTTAAGTACAGAATTATGCAGAAAAAATACACAGAATATCTGTTAAAATCGAATTTTTGAATATATATTTTTCAATATTGATAAGACAGAAAAATATAGATAGCTGTAATTACAACTATAACAGTAGATACAAATACTCTGTTATTGCTATAATACTAGTTAGTTGTTGATAGAGCGTCTGAGTAAAAATAGATATTGTTAATAAATAATACTGATCGATACTATAGAGAACAACACTAACAGTTCTAGAAATTTCTATAGAATATTTCGAGTAATTTTGATTTCTATTCGATTTACAGTCTATCTCTATAACAATATATTAGTGTTAAGATCTCTAAAAATAATATATAAGCAATATTTTCTGCACTATTAATACTGTAATCGACAAAACAATAAAAGTATTAATAGCTGTTTTTTCTGAATTAAACTTTTAGCACGCTATTAGTTTCAGTATTTGCAAATATATATTTTCTGAAAATGCAACAATCTTTTTCAGAACTAATAGAATGCAGATCAGAAGAAAAATATTAACTATTAGTTTTTCGAAACAGATAGACAGTATTAATATTTCAATATATAGAGTCTGACAAATATCTATCTTTCTGTTAAAAACTGTACTTACTATACGGAGTAAAAGTGCTGATTCGCAGATAGCTACAATAACAATAACAAGAATTAGAGAAGAAAGTATTATAATAGAATGCGTAAAATAAAACAAACAAAACAACAATATAACTCTGACAAACAGATACAAGTATAAAAACACTTTTAACAAAATAAAGAGTATTCTCGACAAAAGTACTTACTTTAATTGTAGTTTGTTGAACTTGTATTGTTCAAGATATGTTCGACTATTTAAAATAGTCTTGATTTTTGTTGTATTCTCAGTATTGTCGACTGATTCAGTATTAGTTATTATTATTAACTGTTATATTCGAAGATATACTACGACAAATTAAGAAGCGTCAGCATATTATATATAGCTTAGATTCTTATACAAACTATTTATTGAAAAAATAGTTTTTAAGTTTGCTTCTAGTATATAGACTAATCGATAAGAGCAAAAACACTAACTCGAATATATTAGAATACGTTCTACTCAGAGCTATAAAATAGTTATATCAGAGCTAGAAAAAGAAAAATACAGTTTTAGTATCAGAATTGTATCGAAACAAAGCTAGAGCAAATCAGTATAGACAAAAATATAAAATTGCTTAGTTTTATTAATGCGATCTATTATTACAATCTGCATAATAATAGTAAGCTGAAGTATTATTTGTCGCAGCTGCTTTGCCGGCAAAGCAGCTTGTTATCAGTATATTCAATCTCTACTTTAATTTTACTTATTTATTAAATAGACAATTACAACTTCGCAAGATTATCTCTGATCAGAGAGCTGAATATATTAATATTTTCGAATATACTGCTATCAGATATAAGAATACTTTATTCTACAAAAATCAGTTTTAATAAGATTTAGAAATTGTATTTATTCTTTGCAAAATTTCTTTTTTGTAATTTAACTACTGAACAAATAAGATTGTATATTTTATCGAAGTCTTGCGCGTATTACAGATTAATCAAGCAGTTTTATAAATTTGACAAGATTTTCTGCCGAGAGCTCTGCAATACAGATCTGACATCAATATTTTAACTGTTAGATCAGCAGTCTTCTCTATATGCTACTGAAATCGATATCTTAATTTTAAAATCTTTGTTTCAGTTACTTTTGTCGAGCGATAATAAAAATATTATATCGATTGAGAGATTCTCAAATCAATAGCTGTTGTCGACTGTCGATAATATTAATATTCCGATTTTAGAACTTTCGTCTTCAGCAAGTTCGATAATTGCTAACAAGAAAATTACGCCGATTTCAAGTCTCTGATTTTCGACACGTTTATCGATTGTTAAATTCGGAACAGACTACTTGCTGTTGAGTCTTTTCTTAATTAACTTTTCTAATATTACAATCTTTTTGTTGTCTTCTTTACAAGCTGTTGCGCAATTCTATTACAATATATTTTCTTTTAAATATTACAAACAAGTTTCAGATCTAGTCTGTGTCTTCGATTTTGTAACAAATTTCGATTTTCGATAGTTTAAAAATATAAACATTTAATCGACAACAGTAAAGCTTTCAAATATCAAAAAAGATCAGTCTTGTATTCAGCAACTGTATCAGATCTACAATAATATATCGAAATTTAACAAATATTTCAAATATACTGTTCGACTTTGCTCGCTCTTTCTTTTTCAGAGTATCGAAAATACTCTTGCTACAGTATTCGATAATATCAGCAGACAGTACAGAATAAAAACTATATATAAAAGAATAACAAGCAAGATTGATATATCTCTTAACAGAATAAAGAGAGACATTATACTAAATTGTTAATATATATTTGTTTTTAGAGAATATAAATCAGAAGACTTACTTAATTTTAACAACAAGATAGCAGTTGAATAAGTTCTTGTAGTTAAATACTGTATCAGAACTGATTTGTTGCAATAAGTCTGAAAAACAGAAAACTTATACAGCAAGAAATAAGACTTATTATTTGTTTTTGCAGAGAAAAGTATTCTTAGTACAAAAGCTATATTTGTCGATATAATATACGAGCTGCGCGAATTATCTTGAAAGATCTAAAAGTATATAGATAAAACTACAATCAGCTTTTAAAATATTAAGAAGTTCTTATAGTCGAGATTTTCAAGTATATAAATAGAAAGCAGCTAAGTTATAATCAAATCCGACGTTGTTTACAGACTTTAAGAAAACAATATTATATCGAAAACAACAGTATTAAGTATTGCAGACTATATATTATTAGTATCGATACTGAAAAGTTTTTATACAAGTCTGATTTTATTGCGATAATCGAGCGCAAGTTATTGAAAACTAATATAGTATCAGTGCCAAATAGAGCTGAAACAATCGAATATCAACTATATTGTTAAGATTTTAACAGATCAAACAACAGACTAGAAACAATTCAAGTCAGTTATTAGAACAAAATATATGCTGCTACACTTAATAGTTAAGAACAGTATTGTAAAGACAGTCAGTAGCTTTAATCTTATTTGTAGAAAAACAACTAATACAGAATACAGCAGAAAATCTATTAGATATTCTTAATTCTAATTATTGTTTTCTATCTGCAATTTCAGATCAATACAATAGTTCTATTACTAAAAATTCGAACAATTTTTACAAATACTACTCTAAATATTTATATCTATTTTCGAACTAAGCTGGACTGATTGACGTAGACAATACTAGAATAATAGATACTAGTTAACTAGATTAATTCTATCAATATATAATTAATAGCAATATTGAGAAAATCGATTCTTTCAATTGTCAGAAACAAAATTTTGAAAATAATTTTTACTGAATTCTACTTCTAGTGTCTGCTCTACAAAATAGAGTTCTATACTGACAATAAATATTATTGTGCGTTCTCTTCTATTGTTTGCGACGTAATAAAGAGAATATTAAAAGTTAATAAAATCTGGATTTTCTCTTTTATAAATATTGTTTTTCCAATCTCTAATAACAGTAAGCGTTTATATTCTGTAATGTCGGTTTCTATTACAGTTGAAGTGCTGTTGTCTAAAACACGTATAAATATTATAGAATACAAAGATTTTGCGCTTTGATTATTGTTTGAATTCGAATTTATATTTTTAAAAATATCAGAAAATATTTGATATATCTGAAAACAAAAATATCGAAACTGAACAGCAATTAGTAGATATATTCTCAGAGCAGAGTTAGCTTTCGAATTCTTTTAATAAGATCTATTTTACAAAAATAGTTGCAATACTGATTTAATTCTTTATCGATATATAACTACAGATCTGAATCGAACTGTGCAAAACAAACTTAGTTTTCGAAAGTTATCAATATATCTAGATTTTTGTTGCTGAGTAATTTCTGTTTCAGATATTGCAGCTTTGTATTATTCTCAGATATTATTTAATTGTACTTTGTATAATAAAAAAGCGTTTTACAAACATTTAAGTAAGAAAAATCGCTCGCGAAGTTTATTCGATACTTAGACAGACATTTAGTTGCATACTTGATAAACTAAGACTGTCAATTATTTTAAGATTTTAAAATATTTTAAACTGATTTTGTAACTGAACTAATTTTATTCTATATTAATCGATAACAAATCTGATTACTCGAAATGCTTGCTAAAAAATTTCTATTGATTTGCTAGTAAATGTTTTTCGATACAGCAATTCAATTAACAGTAGCAAAATTTTAAGAAGATTTTTGGCTATCAAAATTAAGATCGATTATAAGATTTAAGATAGCAAATATATTCAACTTTTAGCAATATCTTACTCGGTGTCGACTATTCTTCCAAAATATAAAAAATATTCTACACTATCGTAAAAAATCCCGTCTTAATATTATATTTAGTATCAACTGTATCGCTTGCTTATCTAGACTTTTTTCAATTTTGCTAATTTTTTGCAATTATTATATTGTCTGTGCAAACAGAAATTGCCGTTTTTTCGAAATATATACAGCTCTGTGTCAAATATTGTAATACTCTGAAAAGTACAGTATTATTTTACAATTTTTTGTTTAAATCTATCTGCTTTGAGTTTCTGAAGTTGCTTGAATTTTTGACTGCAAGAGAAAGACTTTGTTAAATTTAAAATCTCGGCATATTAACTACTATTACTAGAGAATAGTATAATATTTTTAATTGCTGTTTTTAAATAAATGCGACAAAGATTGTTTGACTTGTATCTTAAAAATTATTTATTAACTGCTTTGTTTTATTTATTCTATATATTAATTGTATTGCTATTTTTCAAGTCTGCTATTTTAATTTTAAATAAATATTAGTCGAAGAAATCTTTTAAGCCGAGCAATACAATAGAGAGATACAAAATATAATTCGATCAGTTAAGTTTGCACAAAAAGACAAAAAAAGTAACAGCAGAAATTAGCAACTTTGTTATACTGTATAGTAACAATATAAGATAAGAACAAAAAAAAGAAAAGATTTACAATTTTTTTGTATTTTGTAATTGTTTAATCTTCTTTCTTTTCTTAATAAGACTGATCAGAAACTGTATTACTAGACTGTATATAGTTCGAGTCTGTTTTTGTACAGTTTTTTTTCAATTCTCTGCCGATACTATCGATTAATTCTTAGAATACTTTCTAGAAATTATACTATATACAGAACAAATACTTTATTAAATTTTTGTCTCTCGGGAAATAGATACAATTTCTTTTGATTTAATATTTTTAAAATTATTTATAAACAAGATAAGTTAAGACTCTCTGAAATCTCGCGCAATTTCTTGCAGATTGTACAAAATCAGCAATATATCTTCTCGATTTTTCTATTGCTACAGAATCAAAAACACTGTCTGAATCGAAGTTGTTGTAAAAACAATTAAATTATTATAAATATAGATTTGTATCAAAACTGCAGAGATAGTATCAATTTTTCTGATCAGAAAATCAAATTAAGCTCGAGAAGATATTCTGTTCTATCGCTCTATCTATCTCTGCATTTTATCGATTTTAGCAACAACAACAAATTTCTATTCAGTTACAATTCTCTTAATTCTCTTGACAATTATTCTTTTAACTATTCTTTCGACAATTTTTCTTTCAATTATTGAACTTAAGATTTTCGAGAGATATCGATTAATAATTTTATACAATACAGTTATTAAGACTCCGAAAAAGATAGAAATATTCGATAATTTCTTGTTGTAGATAACAGTCTATCTTTATATAGATTGCCGACAGTTCTATATTTTAATTATTCGGACTTGAGCTGTCTGCAGTCGATTTTATTTATAATTTTGAATCAGACTTTTTGTTTTTTATATACTGTTTGTATTATACTCAGACTTAAATCTTAAAAATTATTTTTTAATATCGAAACAGTTATCTCGAGATTTAAGACTGAATTTATATCTTGCTACAGTGCAGAGTAGTACAACTTTTACAATTTCAGAAAAAATATAAACAATGTTATTCTATCTAAAATAATCTACTATTTTTGATATATATAATATTTGATCAGATATTGCAATTACAAGATTCGACTACTAAACAAAAATAAAATAGTATAACTAAATACTGTCAAAGAAGATTCTATCTTGTTAAAAATTATTATATTTTATTACTATTATTTTAATTAAGAAACACAATATCTTCAGAGTTTATACAAAGACTTTAGATATATCGATTATACTATCGATTATAATTAAAAATATAGATTATATTGCAATATCGATATATGCAACTGCAGCAACTGTCTTTAAAATATATATTTACTTTTTTTAAAAACAATATTGCTGCTGAATATTAAATTTACAACAGAAACAAAAGAACTCGAACTTTTTACTAATTGAGACTGAAAGTTCGATTTCTGATTCAATCTATTAAAATTATTCGCGAGTGTTATATAGTTGATATCTACTAGAGAATATATATATTTGCAATACAGCAAACGGTATGTTCTTTCTATTTGAGAATCAGAGTTAATAATCGGTTACAAATAAGAAAGTCTATCGACATTTTCAGCTCTAAATCTGTCGATTTTTTCGGTCTATTAACTTTTCGGTCTGAAGAATTTACAAATATACAAAACAAATTGTTTTTAAACTGATTCTGCAAAAAAAAGCTGCAAGTAAAGTAAGCAAATCTTTATTTGCTGAAGTAATTAGTTGCATCAGAATATTGCTATATATAGATATTTGACACTTTAGATTATCTGTCAGTTTATAACTGATAATATATACTGCACTAACTAAAATAAATGTATTCGGTTATTCTGTTATAAATTTTTTATCTCTTACAAAAGTATTACTGTAACGCAGTATCGATTTCTTTGCAATATTTTAATATCTATTTAAATAGCAGTAAGTGTTTGTAATATTTAAAGATTATCTAATATAATAACAGATTTAGATATCAGATATTAAACAGAAAACTGAAAATATTACTGATCTAATCTGTAAAACTACAGCGAAAATAGTTACATATATTTAAGAAAGAAATATCCGAGATTTAGAAAAACATATTTTTATTTTAAGATTCTCTTATTTATTAATACAGCGTTTCTGATTGCTATCAGACGAAGTAAAAGTAAAAAAAATAATCAGTTACAAAGAATCGAAAAAGATTATATTGTTGTATCAGAAAACGTTTTTTACAACAATTGCTATCTATATAAGAAGCTATATTTATGTCGTAATTGAGACTAGAGATAATATCAGCAGCAATATTTGCGTAAAAAAGAAATCGACTTTGCTATATCAACTGTCGAGATTTTTTGATTCTATTAACTATCTCTATATGCAGAAAGATCGTTAACTTCGGATTATTAAGAAAAAGCTGTTGTAACAATAATTCTGAATACTCTTTTTATAATATTCTTGATTACTTGATATAAAGTAGCAAAACAAGTAATCGGACTAGTCTTCGGACTTCTATAATTCTGTAATATAGTATATTAAAATGTTTTGAAATAGAGTAGATAGTACAAGTATTCTCGATCAAATCTCTTCGAGTTAATCAAACAAAAATTGTTACAATTTTTGTACAGAATTTATATCTTAACAATATTTTAATAGTATTTCTACTCAGACTCTGTGCTAGATTTATATAATTATATTTGTAATTGCGTGTCTATCTCGGAATCTCTTAACCAATTCTTGTATTATATATCTATTAATTTGATTGTTTGTTTAAATATTGTAAACAGCTTGTGCAGATTCTATAGTACTGTCTATTATATTTGTTAACAACTTAACAGCGTTTTTATATCTTTCTGCAATCTGATATCTTATATTTCTGATATTTGTATTTGTTGTTAGAATATTAACAATCGAAGTTTGTGCAAAAGTTACTGTCTTCCGAACTGATAGTTATATCGATAATAAAATTTTTGAAACAGCTAATTTGTTAATACAAACGCTCGACAACTTGATATATAGATTAGCGGAGAATATTAATTTAATAAATATGTTTAACTTATTTTTGTACTGATATAAATAATTGTCTTTCTAATTAAAAGAAATATTCTGTATTTATCAGATTGTAAAGTTGAAGAGAAATATAAATATAGATTGCAAAACTACTATTGTTGTAACGTATTTAATTTAAGTTTTTACAAATAAGTTTCTACTGCAAAAATTAATTTTCGAACAATTTCTAGAGTTCTGCTGCTGATAAAATGTAACTCGAGACAAACAACAAACAAATATATATAATATTTATACAGATTGTTTACAAAAACGATTGTATTTTTCTTCTGCAAAGTTACAGCAGCTCAAAATATTCTATAGAATAGCAAATCCGAGACAATATTAATCGATATATTGAGCTAGAATATCTATAAATTTTAAATTTCTTTTCAGCAAATCAGCTATCTCTTTATAATAAGAATAACTGTTTGTTTGAAATAGAACGTCGATATTCAACATTCAGTTTACTTGTTATATAACAGAATAATCTTTACTGTCTATAAGATTCTTTTTCAGAAACTTGTTTTATTCTTTTTTCTTATTTTTTCTTTTAAAATCTCTCGAGATTACAATATATATTCTTATTTTAAACAAGTATTTTATCTCTCGAAACTCTATTTTCTTATTTATCGATCTGATATTCTTTTTGCCAAAACTTATATAGTTTTTTATTATATTTTTATTTCTTTATACAAGTCTGATTCTATTGTACTTCCAACTCTTATATATTAGTATTACTATCTTCTTAAATAAATCTCTTATTTTTCAATTCTCTATAATACTTGCTTCGATCTCTCTGATTAACATCTTTAACTTCTGGCAAAATATCTGATAAAATCTTCAAATCTTACTTGTTGTGCCGTCTTCTGCTGATTGAAAATACATATATATTTTTTAATAACTTCTATTACTAACGTCGCGATTACTTGTTTAATGCGAAAATTAAGCTCGATATTCGCAATTAAGAATATCGAAACTGTTGTATTCAACTAAGACACGTCTGAGTTTGTAAACAGCACAATTTTTTCAGCAGAAAATTTTGTTTTGTTCGGAATTTAGATAGGAAATTCGGGAGATACAGTTTTAATTCGAATTATAGCTGTAAAAATCGAGATAGCAAAATAGTTGTTAACTAAGAGATAGAGAAGTGTTGCAGAGTAATATAGAGATAGAATAAATAATAAAAAAAATATAGATAATTTTGCGAAGAATCTTGTAATAGAATTTCTCGATACAGTCGCGAAAATAAAACAAAGAAATTCAGCGTATATCAGATATCAAGTATAGATTTTCTTGATCTTAAATTGTGCGAGATATTGCGGTTCTTATATCAGTATTGCGTTAACTTTTGAGAACGTTTAAATAAATTTAATTTGTAATTGGCGAAAAAAAATTTAAACAGATATAGCAGACTATTTGATTTCAAATCTGTTATTTAAAATTGACTGTCTGAGCTGTTAAGTCGACGTTAGTTAATATATCGATTTGTTTAATATAGTATTAAAAATATTAAACTATATTGTAGCGCAAATATATCTGAGAACTGAGACAAATATTCGGAAATTGAGATATATCAATCTATTTTTATATCAGCTGAAAACTGAGATTTAATATTTAAAAAGATAGTTTATACTGAAATCTAGCAGTTCAATCTTACGCTGCGTAAATTTACAGTAATATTAATATTTACAAAATATACTTTCTAAGATCTATAGTACAGATAAGTTATATAATTCTATTACGGGAATAAAGTAACTGAAACTCGGATAAAACTCGGATAGTTGACAATAGATCTTAAACTATATTTTGAGAAACAATTAATACAACTATTTTTATTCCAATTCGTTCTTCTGGTATTCCGTCTATTGCGTTCAGAATTTGTAACTTTATAAGCGTTTGCAAAACTTACATCTTTACCGACTTGCAGTCTGATTATTTGATAATCAGAGTTTGAAGAATATCTGATATACTGACTCTGTTTTCGCATTTTACAATTAACACTAACAGTATAATAATATCAGTAACTCGCGCGAAAAGCTGTATAGCTCGACGTTATCAAATTCGATCTACTGTCCGAAGCGTGCCCAATACTCTGCTTGGTTTGCCAAACAAGCTCTTAAACACAATATTCGAAATAGTCTATACAGAGAATAAGAAAGCAATATATATAAGCGACTCAGTTATTCAGATAAAAGATCAAGAACAGTCTACAAAAAATAAGTACTATTGTAAAGCGCATTCTAAGAATATAGCTATATAGTTAGAGATTTCGAAGACTAAAAAAGCAAATATATTCTTGAATTCAAAAATATATATTATACTCGATAACTTCTTATAAAACTGTTTTAATAGTGTCAGACTATTAAGCTACAAATAGTTGACAGTATCGACTGTTATATGTTTTACTATTTGTCAGCTGTAAAGCGGCATGTTGTTTGCTCTCAACAAATAGAAATTTGATACTGCAATAGTTGTAGATCTCTTTCTGAAAAAGTTTGAATTAAACGGACAACTGTATTTGCAAAATATTACTGTCGATATATATAACAAAAGTAATACAATATTGCTACAATCTCTGCTGATTTGTTAAGATCTTCGCAATATCTATACTCGATTATTGTATAAAATATTTGCTCGAATCTCAAGATATAAATTTTGATCAGATTTACAATATCTTAAAGCAATTTGTTAATTATCGAATTTACAAATCTTTACTGTCAGCTGTTTTTGTGTCTATATACTATTTTTGTTAAATAGAAATCAGTCGTTCGATAGAGACAAGCACGCGCTATATTGTTTGTAAATATAAAAAATCAGTATCTGTTATACAGAGTGTATAGATAGAACTGGCAGATATTATTATTGTCTTTTGCAGTAGATTGCTATATTTTAAAACTTCTGAAAAATAAATAACTGTTCAGAAGTTACAGAGATGCGTTTGCATTTTGTATAATTTAACTGATTATAAGTCCGAGTTTGCGCGTTGTAGCTTTCGCATTATTATCTAGCGCGAAAAGCACTAACTAGAAAGCTCGATTAGAGATCAAAAAGATTGCAAGTTCGATTTCAAAAAAAAATACGATTTGAGCAAGAAGTTTAAACTATCTTAGATTTTGCTGCAACTCTAGAACAACATTTTGTGCAAACAATTTACAAAGATTTGTACGAGAGTTAAAGTACAGAGAAAAATCCACAAGTTCAACAGATTCTGTCCGCTTACGGGAAAGTGTTAAAGTATAAGTAATCGCTCAGAAATTATAGAGATGTGTCCGCATTATATAACTTAACTACTACTATCCAGCTATCGACTGCACGAAAGAGCCGTATAGATTGCTAAATAACAATAAATTCTGTATCCAACAGTTAGCCGAAAACAAAATACTCGATTTCTATCTTGTCAGTTACCGATACTTTATTTTTTATTGTTTTAATCTGATTCTCGAGCTCTTTGAATCTGGAAAATTTTATTCTAATTTACTGCCGAACTTTATGTCTGATATCAAATTCAAATATAATAGTTGTTTCTGTTATTACAGTAAAAGCAAAACAAGCATCTATTATAGATCTAGATACAATCAGAAGAAAGCAACAAGCAATATCTGTTTATATTTACAAGTCTTCTTGTTTTATTGTTATCTCTACAGACTTCAGTTCTCTGTCGACAATATTTTCTTTAAGAATTTCGAATCAGTCTGTCTAACTGTAAAATTATTGAGAAACTGTTGTATAAAAGATTTCGAGCTCTTGTTTCGATAGCAGTTACTAGTGCATGTTTCAGAGATTAAGTAAAAGAGCTCAACTGAAAATATCGACAAAAAGCGAGCGATAAAGCAGAGCAAAAGCGATATAATATATATACTTCGGCAAGCTTCTACAAGCGAATTGACAGAAAATAATGCTTCGTCAAACACAATAGAAATCTAGATCGACAGATTATTATTATCTGGTAAAATTGTCTGCAGTATATAGCCAGATAGTAGCGGAAAATCAAGAATATATAGTAGCTGAATTTTTGTCTGACGTTCTATCTCTAAGATAGAAGTGTCCAATCTTAAAAAGATCGAAATTAAATAAGCAGCAAAAAACAGATACGAAGTCTAGTCCCGTCCGACTCTATAAATACGTGGATTGTACTCTTCAACATAAAGAGAATATAACTTATTGAAAGCTACAAACTCAAAGCATCAATTGTATCTATTAGCAGACTATCGAATAATAACAACAACAAAGCGCAATAGCGGTATCTATTTTACTCTATCTTGCTTGCTTAGAAAAGACTGCACAGAACTTGTGCAGCAAAAACAATAAAAAATTTTGTAATCAGTTCTATTACAAAACAGTAATAAGTATTTTGAAAATTAATTCTTGATATTTTGTCGAAATACTAGATCTCAAGATTTCTATAATTAAAGAAAAGATAGTTGCGTTTTTCAAAATTTTATCAAGTATTCTGTTTTCAGAAAACAAATTGAGATATCGCTATAAATATATTCAGTTAACACTTAACAGTAAGCAGTATATTTTGTCTATATTCAGATATTTTGTTAATACAAACAGATATATAGAACGCGGCAAGATTTTTTGAAATTGATATAAAATAGTTCGACAATTTAGAAGAAAAGTCTGCATCGATTAAAACTTATATAAATACTGAATTTCCAGACTATAGTTTCTGTAACAGCAATTATTTATTTATATTCTACAAATATAATATTTGAAGCATTTCAGTCTGTCGAGAGCAAAAGCTTTGTAATAATTGTATTCAGTAAAAATACAGATTACAATATTGCAAAAAATCTCGACTGAATAAAAACTGTATTTTCGAATACTCTGTAACATTTTATAATTTATCGAATAGCAAATATTACTTGAATTTCCGCCCCGAATAGTAAATCCGAGATAGCAACACTTGAGTATATTGAAGACAGTAGTATAATACAAATAATATTCGATACTTGACAGTAATATATTTGTTTATTTTTTCTTAGTTGTTAAGCTATTCCTAATTCAATATACAGTAATCTATTTTATCAAACAATTTTAATCAATTTTTTATCTCTTAGATCTAGCTAATCACTTCTGAATATATATTTTTTCAAGAATATTCGAAAACAAGTTAGACACTAACAGCTTTTGTTTCTCTAGTCTTTGATATTCTTGTTATACTGATTGAAACGCGATATCTCTGCTTTTAAATATAG
>JAABUW010002768.1_pt1 | contig 26110 bp, 24 predicted proteins | sample 5560081 | NCBI WGS metagenome assembly JAABUW01 (sample SAMN10711882, study PRJNA513363) | rock metagenome | isolation source: Antarctica rocks | place: Antarctica: Victoria Land, Knobhead sud | reverse complement strand
TAACCTGGGCGATCTGGAGGATTCGCCTAGTGGCCGATGGCGCACGCTTGGAAAGCGTGTAGGGGGCAACCCCTCGAGAGTTCGAATCTCTCATCCTCCGCCGCGGTAGTCATCAGGACCCGGAACGGCTCACCGGCGGCCTCAGCCACGCCGCTCCCGACGTGTGGCGATTCGGCTCAGCGAGCGGTCCTCAGCACCTTGCTCCAGACGTCCATGTGCAGCACGGCGCGCATGCCGAGCGACTCGTACAGCCTCAGCGCGCCGGTCGTGTTGTTGGTGTCGACCCCCAGTTGGGCGCCGCTGCGGCCGCGCCGCCGCATGTCGGCGAAGGCAGTACGCAGGAGCAGCTTGGCCAGGCCCCGTCCCCGGGCCGCTGGCAGGACACCGACGTTCTGGACGAAACCGGCGTTGTCGCTGTCGACGAAGGAGTCGTCCGCCAGCAGCATCCCGGCCGGCTCGCCGTCGAGGAAGGCGACGAGGACCTGGGACCAGTCGGTGACCGAGCGGCTGTCCAGCGCGGCGAGCCACTCGTCGTAGGTCCGGGACACAGCCCGGAAGTGGCTGACGAATGCCTGTTCCTTGACCGCATGAACGGTCCGGCGCAGCACGTCGTCGGCGCCGCAGACCGCGATCCGGACGCCGGCGGGCAGCGGCGGCGGCTCGGCGAGCTGGGCCTCGCCGTCGAAGGTGATCGACAGCCGGGAGAATGTTGTCGCCACGGCGTAACCCGCCCCGGCCAGCAGCCCGGCCTCCCTGACCGCGGCCCGGTAGCTCCCCTTGGCCAGCCCGACCTCGGCGTGACCGAGCGCCGCGCCCATCTCGGTAGCCCGCTTCTCGACCAGTCCGAGCAGGTACACCGGCAGCGCCGGATCTGCGTCGGCGTCGGCGAAGAAGTCGGCGTCGATGTCGGCCGACGAGCCGCGGCCGGTCACCCAGGCGTAACCGACCGCGTCACCGCCGGCGTCGGTGACCAGCCAGCCGTCCGTCGTCGGGTCGTAGCCCGGCTCGGCGAAGCCGTCCCGGACGTCGGCCTCGGTCACGTCGGGGTGGCCGATCACCGCCACATCGAGGCGGGCCAGCAGGTGGTAGATGGCTGGGACATCGTCGAGGGCGGGGGGACGGACGTGATAGCGGGACGCAACGGGGCCGGACACAAGGCGTCAGCCTGACGCTGCGGCGATCCCCGCGTCCACCGCTTTATCGGTCCGCGGCGCCCCGGTCCGCTGACGCCCCGAGCGGGCGAGCCAGGTGATCACCAGGCCGAGCGGGAACAGCGCCTGGGCGCCGGCCGCGGCCCGCTCGGACAGGCCGATCAGCGAACCATCGCGGCTGAGCTCGGCGCCGAACCAGGCGACCAAAGCGACGAGGACCGCAGCTGCGGCCACCCCTGCCGTCGGCGTCAGGCGAGGCCGTCCCACCCGACGCCAGGCCAGCGCCGGCCACACGGCCAGCGCGACGAATCCGAGCGCGGCGGCGCGCACGTGGGCCGGCGAGGAGCCGGAAGCCGGCTGGGGAAAGACGGCGACGAAGAAGGTGCCGATGCCACCGGCGGCGAGCACCAGCCGGCCCGGCAGCGCGCCGGGGCGCAGGCCCAGCGCGGTCACCGTGTGACAGATCCCGAGTCCGGCCAGGGCCGACGTCATCAGCCATCGGTCGGTGGCGCCGTAGGCGGCCAGCGCACTGATCGTGTCGGTGACCGGGTTGAAGCCGGCGGGCTGTCGCGCGGCTCCTAGCGTCCAGCCACCGATCAGCACGACGGGCGCGCAGGAGGCCGACAACATCGCCCACCAGGGCACGGGCCGCATTCCTCCAGGTTACGGCCGAGGCCCGCGAGCCGGGGCCGTCTTCGGCGAGCCAGCCGACTCAGGGGCGCTCTCGACGCTGCTCCTGAGCGACCACGTCGGGCAAGTCCTTGAGCCGCGCCATCCCGGACAGCGCCTGGCGCATCCGGTGGTTGCCGGCGAGCCGCTCGGCGTTGCGATCGAGGAAGGTCCAGTAGCCCGCGGTGTAGGGGCAGGCGTCCTCCCCCAGCCGGCGCTTCGGGTGGTAGGCGCAATCTCCGCAGTAGTCGCTCATCCGGTCTATGTAGGCCCCACCCGCTGCGTACGGCTTCGTCGCCATTGCCCCGCCGTCGGCGTGCTGCGACATCCCGACGACGTTCGAGCGCATCACCCAGTCGTAGCCGTCGACGAAGCAGCGGTGGAACCAGTCGGTCAGCTCGGCCGGGTCCCAGCCCCGCTGCAACGCGTAATTGCCCAGGACCATCAGCCGCGGAATGTGATGGACCCAGGCGCGGTCGCGTACGCCGGCGAGCACGTCGGACAGACAGCGCGCCTCGACCGCATCGGCGTCGAGGTCGGCGAACCACTGCGGCAGCGGTCTTTGCGCCCGCAAAGCGTTGCGCTCCCGGTATTCCTCGCCGAAATGCCAGTAGATGTTCCACGTGTAGTCGCGCCAGCCGATCAGCTGCCGGACATAGCCCTCCACGCTGGCCAGCGGCGCGCGGCCCTCGCGGTAGGCGGCCTCGGCCCGCTCGACGCACTCCATCGGGTCGAGCAGGCCGAGATTCATCGGCGCCGACAGCAGCGAATGCGCCATGGTCCAATCGCCGGCCAGCATGGCGTCCTCGTACGGGCCGAACGTGGGTAACCGCCCGGTGATGAACCGGTCCAGCGCGGCCAGCGCCTCCGTCCGGGTCACCGCAAAGCGGCGGGGGCCGTCGTTTCCGACGAACGTGGCCTGGCCGGTCCGGGCCCACTCGTCGAGGTCGGCCCGCACCTGCGCGTCGATCTCGTCCTCGACCGGCCACCACGGCTCGTCGACGCCGAGCCGGCCGTTCGGGGGCGGCGGCTCGCGGTTGTCGTGATCCAGATTCCACTTGCCGCCGGCCGGTTCGGTGCCGTCCATCAGCACGTCGAGGCGGCGGCGGGCGTCGCGGTAGAAGTCCTCCATCAACAGCCGGCGACCGCCGCGATTGCTGGCCCAGGTGGCGAATTGGGGGCGGGTGGTGGCATAACCCCGCTCGGGCAGCACCTCGACCGTCGGCTGGCAGCGGACGAACGTGTCGGCCGCGCGCGATGTCGGCCCGCACACCGTCAACGGCTCCGAGCGGCCGGCCAGCACCTCGCCGTACGTCCGGGCCTGGACGAATTCGGCTCTGTCCCCCAGCTCGGCGGCTCGGTGCCGCAGAGCGGACAGGATCAGGTGCGCCTTCTGCCGGTGATACCGCCGGCGGCCGAAGACGGCCCGCGACTCGATCAGCAGCACCGACTGGCCCGGGTTATCGAGGAAATGCGGGCCGAGCTGGTCGGCAAAGAGCCAGCGACGGGACATGCCGCCGTCCTTTCCGTGCCTGGCGGTAATATTTGAACTCCGACGGAAGGAGTTTGGCGGAGTCCGTGAAGATCCGGCGAGAACCGCAGACCGCGTCCGTGCGGTTCTCGGAACCTCCGTGACCACTGCTGTGACCAGCAGGACGGTCCCAGCGCTGGTCGAGTCCCGGCGTTGGCAGCTCCTCGTCCGTGAGGCGTACCTCGGCCCAGAGTTCCTGAGCGGTGACTCCACGGCGTTCCGCGGCGATGGACAGGTAGTGCCATGCGTCTTCGGGTATGCGTCGGCGGTAGGTCAGCCGGAAGACGTTAGACACGCCGGGGCGGACGCGCCCAGCGAGGCCGGGTAGTTCGAGGAGCAAAGCCCCGACCGCCCTGATCGGGTCGTGTCCGAGCCCTTCGACGGCGACGAGGACAGACTTCGTGGCAACGATGGCCGCAAGTTCCTCAGGTACGTCGAGCATCTTGTAGTTGTTCGTGATGAGCCCGTCGATGTCGAGTTGCTTGAGGGCGATGAACAACGCGCGGTCGCTCAGTTCCGAGAGCGCGGGGTCGATGCGGTGCACGCTGGTCAGCTGGAGATCTGCCGGCAGGTACTGCTGTACCGCCTGGAGGAGAGGCGTCGGGAAGTTCTGATCCAGCGCGAGCCGCAGCAGCGCGCTCACGCCGCGAGTGCAGCGCCAGCGAGCTGAAGCTCCAAATCGATCCCTTCCTGGACGGCGTCCGCCGGAACGTCGTACATCAACGCGATGGCCTGCGCGTCGTAGCCCCGGTCGGCAAGCGCAGCCACGGTCTGAGTGGTCACTCGAGAGTGTTCAAGGTGCGGCTCACCGGTGACCTTCCACGGAACCATTCGTAGGTGAGGTCGGGGACGCACCAGATTTGGCCCGTCGATGCCCTCACTTTGGAAGGGAGCGGTGAGGCCGAGCGTGTGCTCGGGCAGCAGTACCGGCTGAGCGTTCAGGTCGAGGATCTCGGATGAGGCGCGGACGAAGATCTCCCCGTTGGGCGCCACCATCAAGGTTGAACCGCCGGCGTCCGCCGGGGTCCACAGACCCAGTCCGAGTTCGTCGAGCAATCCCAACGCGCGGCGTACCTTGGGCATCGGGCTCGCGGGTAGGGGTCGCTCACGATCACTTAGCGGCTTGACGCGTCGGAGCCACGAGACGATTCGCAGCGCCATCAGATCCGAGTACGACCAGAGCTTCTCCTGAACCGGAGAGACTGACGGCACGACGATTCCGTGCCGAACCCACCAGTAGACCGTGGTCTTAGGCACGCCGGAGAGCGCTGCGGCGCGACTCGCGTCATAGCAGCCGTTGGCCGCCGCGTGGGCAAGTGGTACACCCATCATCGCCTCCTCGATCATCTCCCGTACGAATCTCCACGCTAGCGCCAGGACCAGGCTCCGAGCATCTCATCAACAGGCGGCCGGCGTGTGGCCCGTCGCCCAGCGCGGCGGGGGTATGTCGATACCTCGGTGTGCGAAATCTGGGTGAGCGGAAATTTGGGAGAGTACGGGGGCCGGGGCGCGAGTTGGGCGAACGGGGCGGGATCAGGGGGCCGAACCTGGCTATGCGTCCGCGTCGGCTAACCGGCTGAGGTCCTGCCGGTTCTTACTGAGCGCTGGCCGCGGGTGTTGGCGTGCGACGGGTCGCTGGCGAGAGCCGCCGGCGTGCGTTGAGTGCCGCACCGACGGGAACCGCTAGCAGCACCACGACGGCCACGGTCCCGGACAGGACGACCGGGGATTCCATGCCGTTGAACTCCCAGCCGGCGACTCCGGGCCACCCTCCGTCGCGGTGGTACGCGCCGTACATCGAAGCCAAGGTGGCCGCGGACAGGACGCTGGAGGCAACCGACGCCGCCACGGGTGGTGCGCGACGCCAACGGCGAGGCTGGCGGCGAGCAGCGCCCACCCGAGGTGCGGCAGCAGTCCGACCGACTCCGGGCTCTCCCACGACTCCCGCAGGAAGGCGAGGAAGCAGACCACGGCCAGCACCGCCAAGGCAGTGGAGTCGCTGCCGAAGCGGGCGACGCGGACCTCCTGTGGCGCCGCCGGCCGGCTGCGCACGACGGCGACCGTCCAGCCGACAAGGACCGCGGTGAGCCCGGCGGCCACGAGGACGTGCCACCAGGGCACGGTGTTGAGGTTGTCGGCGGCGATGAGCGATGCCCGCACGGGTGCGGCGACCAGAGTCATCGGTCCACTCGCGGTCGCGGCCAGCACCACGAACGCGCAGCCTCGGCTGCCGGCCCGGGCGAACATGGCTGCCACGGACACCGCCAGAGCACCTACCAGCACCATGCTGGCCGTGTGACTCGTCAGGGAGTACAGGGCCATACCCGGCGCCCCGGCCGCGCGGACCCCCTCGTGCTGGGCAGCCGCGGCAAGGCCCCCGACGAACGCGGCCAGGACGGCTGCCGGCACCACCCAAGACAGCAAGGCGCGCCGCGACAGCCCAGCACGACGCCAGAACGGGTCGCTACTCGTGAGGTTCATGCCATCACATCGGCACGCAGACAAACACATCTTGAGCCCGCGCCAGCTCGCCCGACAAGATCCCTCGTGTGACGTGCGCACAGCAGTCTGCCTGCCCGGGCAGCGTGGCAGGGCGAGGTTTTCTCCGGGTCCGGAGCCGTGCGTCGGGTAGTGGCTGGGTGTGTGTGCGTTTCTGTTACCCCGTCGACGTGCACCCGGTTCCCTGCGCCGAGGGTGGCGGTGCGCACCGGTCGGGCTCTCTTGGACGTGACACCCCGGCCACGAACTCGTGCGCGCGTGGCCCTCGGCTCGCAGGGCGGGCTGTCCCTCCGGAACTTCTGCTCACCCCCCGTCAGGTCGCCACTATGCTCGGCATCGGCCGCAGCACCCTCTACGTCCTGATGGACAACGGCGACATCGGCTCCCTGAACATCGGCGCCAGCCGCCGCATCCACATCGACTCCGTCAACGCCTTGGTCGAGCGCTTGCAGGAATCGCAGGCGCAGGACCGAACCGCACTGAAGTCCGTCTGGACGCGCGACAAAGCCAACTCACTTCAAGCAGGGCGATAAGACTGCTTGCCCGATCTGGCGACCCGTTCCACCCTGAGTTGAGGACACGATGCGGAGGAGCGATCGTGGCAGCACATGAGGGTTCTGGTCGTCGCGGCAGCATCCGGCAGTCGGCCAATGGCACGTGTTTCTTTGTCGTCGACGTCACACAGCCGGGTGGTCAACGCCGGCAGACCCGCGCCGTGGCTTTGCGACGATCAGAGATGCGCAGCGCGAGCTGAGCCGCATTCTCACCTCGGTCGAGGAACGCGTCTACGTCGAGCCCAAGCGGCAGAGTGTCGCAACGTTTCTGTCGAAGACGTGGCTCACTGCCATCGAGCACACGATCAAGCCATCGACGTTCGAGTCCTACCGCCGCGTGCGACTCCACATCGCCGGTCGTCCCGTTGGTCGTCGCCGCCTGCAGGAGCTCGGGCCGGCAGAGCTCAACGCGGCCTTCGCACCGCTGCTCGCCGGCGATGCCGAGCATCGTCCGTTTGTCGGGGCGCTCTGTCGCCCACGTGACCACCATCTGCACCGAGCGTTGCGCGATGCCGTTCGCTGGCACCTCGTGGTCCGTACCGCCGCCGACGCTGCGGACCCGCCCCGTCCCGGCCGCCATCCCGTCATGGCGACGTGGAAGGCCGACGAACTCGCTCGCTTCCTCGAGGGCATCAGCAGGAGCGGCTCGCAGGTGGCTGGTGGTTGCTCGCCACGACCGGCATGCGCCGTGGCGAGGTGCTCGGGTTCCGTTGGAACGACATCGACCTCGACGCGGGCCGACTTTCCGTCTCGCGGACACTCATCACGACCGGCGTACACCAAGGACGAGCCGGGCATGGCGTGGGCACTCCGAAGACCGGCAAGGGGCGGAGGCAGGTCGCCCTTGACCCGACCACCGTGCTCGAGCCCAGCGCGAGGCGCTCCTGCAGCTGCCGCGCGGTGTGCCCGCAGTCTGCCGTGCATCCGGCTGCACGACCTCCGGCACGCACGCGACACGCGCGCTCCAGGCTGGCGTTCACCCGCGGGTGGTCCAGGAGCGCCTCGGCCACGCCAACGTCTCGATCGTGCTTGACACGTAATCGCACGTCGACTTGGACATACAGGCCTTGGCCGCCGCGCGGATTGCCACACTGGTCACGAAACGGCCGTCTCAGGAACTCCTGTGACCACTCCGTGACCAACGAGCCCCAATTAAGGCTAGGTGAACGGTCCGCAGCCCGCTGACCTGCGGAAACGTCCCTAGCAACTGGCGGTGGCGGTGGGATTTGAACCCACGGAGGAGTTGCCTCCTCACACGCTTTCGAGGCGTGCTCCTTCGGCCGCTCGGACACGCCACCGCCGATCAGGATAGCGGAGCGCCGCTGCCGCGTTGGGCGGCAAAAAACGACCGGAGCAGCTCGGTGCTCTCCTCGGCGAGTACGCCGGACACGACCTCGGGCCGGGAGTTGAGGCGGCGGTCGCGCACCACGTCCCACAGCGAGCCGACCGCGCCGGCCTTGGGGTCTGCGGCGCCGTAGACCAGCCGCGCCACCCGGGCCAGCACCAGCGCCCCGGCGCACATCGTGCAGGGCTCCAAGGTCACGACGAGCGTGTGGCCGTCGAGCCGCCAGCCGGGCGAGCGGGCCGCCCCCCGGCGCAGGGCCAGGATCTCGGCATGGGCGGTCGGGTCGCCGGCCCGTTCGCGTTCGTTGGCTGCGCGGGCGACGACCGTCCCAGCCGGGTCGATCAGTACGGCCGCGACCGGCACATCGCCGCCGGCCGCCGCCTCCGAGGCAGCGGACAGTGCCTGGCGCATCCAGTGCTCGTAAGGCGCGGTCACCCCTCGCGGATGCGCTCCAGCTCGTCGAGGCAGCCGGCCCGCTCGGCAATCGTGGTGATGACGTCGGCCGGGAGCAGTCCCTCGTGGGCACACAGCGCCAGCAGCTCGGCGGCCGGGGTGCCCAGGTCGGCGAGCAACTTGACGTCACCGGCCGGCACTACGTCGGTGCTCTCGACCGCGTCGTCGTCGCGCACGATGGCGGCGTCCGGCTCCTCCGCGATGGCCGCGTCGACCTCGTCGTCGACCGACGCCGGTGCGGTCACGGGGCCGCCGGTCTCCTCGAGCAGCAGCTCCGCCAGGCGGGACTCGTCGCCGGCCCGCGTGTCGGAGACGAAGACGCGGGGGTCGTCGCCGATCTCGTCCACGCGTACGACGGCGACGTACAGGTCGTCTTCTTCCAGCAGCAGCAAGGTGAGGTTGGCGGCGTCGTCGACCTCACGCATCAGGTCGCCGAGCGCGGCCACGTCGTTGACCTCGTCGAGGTCGAGCTCGGCGGCGATCCAACCCGAGCGCTGGCGCGCCAGCGCGGCGGCGAAATACGGCACGTTCCTGCTCCCTTCCGGCATCGCCGAAGTCCCCACGGAACCGGGCCGTCACACCTCGTCGAGTTTGACAGTGGCCGGCGGCCGGGCCGACGGTGGGGCAGTGAGCAGCTCTGGGCCGCCGTCGATCGGAGTCGTCGGCCTCGGGCTGATCGGCGGCTCGCTGGCGCGGCGGCTGGTGGCGGAGGCCCGACCCGCCGTCGGCTGGGACGCCGATGCCGGCACCAGAGCCGCCGCACGGGCAGCCGGCCTCCCGGTGGCGTCGTCGCTGGCCGCCCTGGCCGAGGCCGGCGGCGTCGTCGTCATCGCGGTGCCGCTGCCGGCCGTCGACGACGTCCTGGCCGCTGTCGCCGCCGCCGCTCCCCCCGGCACGGTGGTCACCGACACCACGTCGGTCAAGGAGCCCGTTCGCGCCCTGGCCGCCCGCCACCGGGTCACCTTTGTGGGCGGTCATCCGATGGCCGGGACCGCCGAATCCGGCTTCGGCGCCAGCTCGGCCGAATTGCTGGCCGGAGCCACCTGGGCACTGACTCTCGATGATGAGACCGACCTGGCCGACTGGATGACGATCGCCGGCGTGGTCATGTCCCTGGGGTGCGCGGTCGTCCCAATGACATCGGCCGCGCACGACCACGCCGTGGCCGCGGTCAGCCACCTGCCCCACGTGCTGGCCGCCGCGCTGGTCCTCGGCGCCGCTGACCCGCTCGCCCGGACCCTGGCGGCCGGATCCTTCCGGGACGCGACCCGGGTCGCGACGACGCGGGCGGAGCTGGTGGCCGCGATGTGCGCCGGCAACGCCGACGCGCTGGAGTCCCAGCTGACGGCCCTGGGCGAGCGGCTGATGCAGGTCGGTCAGCTGCTGCGACAGCCGGCCGGGCTGACGCGGTGGTTTGCATCGGCTCGCGAGGCGCGGGTCGACTGGCCGGACACCGCGGGCCGGGAGATGGAGCTCACCGGCGCCGGCTTGCGGGCCCGCTTGCTCGCGGCGGGGCTCGCCGGTGGCCGCGTCGTGGCGGTCGGCCCGGACCGCGTCTTGGTGCGTACGGCCGTCAGCGCGGACGAGGAACAGACAGGAACGCCGGCACGGGGCCGCGGATCACGGTGAATTCGGGCCGGTCCGCTCCCTGCGCGAGCCACTGCGCATGGGCCCGGCGGATGCGCCGGTCGTCGAGGCTGATCCGGCCCAGCAGCGCGGCAATCACACCGCTGGGCCGTCCCTGCAGCCGAGCTTTGCGAGGGGGAACGTCGAGGAGGTGCATGGTCGCCTTTCGTCACCCACCACAATGATTCGTGGGCCGTGTGGCGTACGTAAGGCCGCTAGGACCCGACCGCCGCCCGCGCCATCAACCGGACATAGGTCTGCGTGCGACCGGCGCCCCACTGCGGCATTTCTTCGACCCGGACCTCGATGAGATCCTCCTCGGCAAGCCGCGGAATGGCCCGACGGACGGACTCGAATTCGACGTTAGTGGCCGGTCCGAGGGCCGACGTAATGTCACGAAGATGGTGCCAATGCCCCGGTTCGTCGGCGTCGACCTGACCCTTGAGGTAACCCAATACATTACGTTGTGTGACGGAATAGCAGCGTGACATAGCCTTGCCTCCCTGGGCGCAGGCGCGCATGGGTAGGCTACCCTCGACCGGGCCTCGTCCGCGACAACTGTCGGTAACAGCGCTTGAACGGTTACTAAGCGTTACAAGAGGGCGGTGCCCAGGACCTAGACCAAGGGCTAGGCCGGCTCGTCGTCAGCCCGCGGTCGGGGGTCCCGCGGAGCCGTCTTCTTGGCCGCCTCCAGACGCGCGCCGAGGTCTTGGAGGACCTTGCGGCCCAGCCCCTTGCGGACCTCGGGGAACCACTCATTCTCCTCCTCATCGACGTGGTGCCGAACGTTCTCGATCAGCACGGTGACCTTGGCGTCGAAGCGCTCCTCGTGCGGGTCCATCCCCTGCAGCTCCGACAGGACCCACTTGACGATGTGGTGCTCTTCGAGGCTTTCGAGCACGTGATCCTCGGTCTCGGGCACCGCCTCGCGGGCCTCAGGATAGAAGATATGCTCTTCGATGAAGGCGTGGACGGAGAGTTCCTCGATCATCTGGTCGACGAGCCGGCGCTTGCCGGCGTAATCGTCGTCGCCGGCTTTCTCGAACTGCTTGAACAACCGCTCGACCGTCTTGTGGTCAGCCTTGAGCAGCACGATGGCATCCATGAGGAATCCTTCCGGCGAACTGGCGCGGCGATGGTGGAGCCGTTCTACCGCCACCTGGTCGCGATAAACCGGCTGCACAGTACGGTGGCAGCCGCTTGCCTGGGAGCCGGGCCTTTACGCATACTCATTTTCGCTCGAAGCGGCTGCCCCTGGTAGCTCTGCTCGACCGCACGGGTGCGCCGACCGGCGCGTCCCACAACGACGGGGGAACCACAGATGAAGCTCCACCGATCACGCCTGCGCGGCGCCGCGCTGGCTCTGGCCGCGACCGGACTGGTCGTGACCGCCGGCCCGGCCGCAACGGCTGCGACCGCACCGACCGGCCGGCTGAGCCCGGACGCCGGAACAGCCCTGGCGGCGACGCTCGGCACGCACTCGGCCGGCGCCTACCTCGACGCTGCGGGACGGGTCGTGGTGACCGTCACCGACGCCTCTGCCGCCGCGACCGTGCGCCGGGCCGGCGGAGCTGCTCGTACGGTCCGCCACGGCGGCGCCCAGCTGCTGGCCGCCGACGCCGCCCTTTACAGGTCGGCCCGCATCACCGGCACCGCCTGGGTCGTCGATCCGGTCAGCAACCAGGTCGTCGTCTCTGCTGACACGACCGTGACCGGAGCCAAGCTCACGCAACTCAGGTCGGTGGTCGCGACCCTCGGGGACGCGGTCCGCGTGGAGCGGCTGTCCAGCACCCTGCGCGAATTCATCGGCGGCGGAGCGGCGATCTACGGCAGCAACTACCGGTGCTCGCTCGGCTTCAACGTGGCGAACAAGGCCGGCGCGCACTTCTTCCTGACCGCCGGGCACTGCGGCAATCTCGCCGGCACCTGGTATAGCAACGTCCGGCACACTACCAAGCTGGGCAACCGGGTCGGCAGCAGCTTCCCGGGCAACGACTACGCGCTGATCAAGTACACCAGCAGCAAGATCTCCAAGGCCGGCTCGGTGATGCTCTACAACGGCCGCACCCAGGACATCCGCACCGCCGGCAAGCCGATGGTCGGCGAGACGGTCAAGCGCAGCGGAAGCACCACGCACGTACACGGAGGTCACATCACGGGCCTCAACGCCACGGTCAATTACCTCGAGGGCACCGTCCGCGGCATGATCAAGACCAACGTTTGCGCCGAAGGTGGCGACAGTGGCGGCCCGCTCTTCCACGGCATCGCGGCGCTGGGCCTGACCTCCGGCGGCAGCGGCAACTGCACGTCCGGCGGCACGACCTTCTACCAGCCGGTCGCCGAAGCGCTCAGCCACTACAACGTGCACGTCTACTAAAGGCACTCCCGTACGCAAGAAGCGGTCGCCAGGCCTTCATCGGCCCGGCGGCCGCTTCGCGCGTTGAGGGAGCAGTAGAGTCGGCCAGTTGTGACTTCCGCCACGAAAGGACAGCCACGTATGAACAAGCGTCCGGCGATTGCGATCGCAGGCCTGTCGGTGACGATGCTGGCGCTCGGCGCCTGCGGCAGCTCGAGCACCCCCAAGGCCAAGACCGGCGGCACCGCGCCCAAGAGCAGCGCCTCGGCGAGCAGTGGTGACAAGGTCGGTGTCATCCTCCCCGACGCGGTGTCCTCACCCCGCTGGGAGGCCAACGACCGTCCGCTGCTGAAGGCGGCCTTCACCGCGGCCGGAATCACGCCGGACATTCAGAATGCCAATGCCGACAAGAGCAAATTCGCCTCGCTCTGCGACAGCATGATCAACGAGAACGTGAAAGTCCTGCTGATCACCAACCTCGACTCCAACTCCGGTAGCGCCTGCCTGAAGAAGGCCCAGACGGCCGGCATCAAGACAATCGACTACGACCGGCTCACCCTCGGCGGCGGCGCGTCGTACTACGTGTCGTTCGACAACGTTGCGGTCGGCAAGCTGATGGGTGACGGCCTGAGCAAGTGCCTCACCGCCGAGGGCAAGACCTCCGGGGTCAAGCTCGTCCTGATCGACGGCGACCCCACCGACAACAACGCCGCGCTGTTCAAGCAGGGCTACAAAGAAGCGCTGCAGCCGATGATCGCGGCCGGCAAGTACAAGATTGTCGGCGAGCAGACCGGCCTGTGGAACGAGACGAAGGCGGCCACCGCCTTCGAGCAGCTCTTCACCCAGGCCAACGGCAAGGTCGACGGCGTGGTCTCGGCCAACGACACCATGGCCGGCGGCATCATCGGCCGGCTCAAGGCCAACGGGCTGGCCGGCAAGGTGCCGGTGACCGGTCAGGACGCCAGCAAGGAAGGCCTGCAGCGGATCCTCGCCGGCACGCAGTGCATGACCGTCTACAAGGCGATCAAGAAGGAAGCCGACGCGGCCTCGCAGCTCGCCATCGCCCTGATCAAGGGGCAGGACGCCAGCAGCATCGCCACGGGCAAGGTGATGGACACCGTGCTGAAGAAGGACGTGCCGTCAGCCCTGGAGCTGCCGCAGGCGATTTTCAAGGACAACATCAAGATCCCGATTGCCGACGGCTTCCAGACCAAGGCCGACGTGTGCATCCCGGCCGTGATGGCGGCCTGCACGGCAGCGGGGATCAGCTAGGACCAGGGGGCCCGGCCGGCGCAAGCGGGCCGGGCCCCATCACAGCCGACACCGAGGTAGGCATGTCGACGTCAGAGCTCAGCGCCCAGGCGGGCCAGTCCGTTCCGCTGCTCTCGCTGCGCGGGGTCAACAAGAGCTTCGGGGCGGTCCACGTCCTGCAGAACGTCGACTTCGACACCTATCCCGGCCAGGTGACCGCCCTGGTCGGGGACAACGGCGCGGGCAAGAGCACGTTGATCAAGGGCATTGCCGGCATCTACGCCTTCGACTCCGGCAGCTACACCTTCGACGGCGAGCCGGTCACCGTCACTAGCCCCAAGCAGGCCAATGCGCTGGGCATCGAGGTCGTTTACCAGGACCTGGCCCTGTGCGACAACCTCGACATCGTGCACAACCTCTTCCTCGGCCGCGAGATCAGCCAGGGCGCGATGCTGGACGAGGCGACCATGGAGCAGCGGGCCACCGAGACGCTGGCGGGTCTTTCCGTACGAACGGTGAAGTCGGTCCGCCAGCACGTGGCGAGCCTGTCCGGTGGACAGCGCCAGACGGTCGCCATCGCCCGATCGGTGCTGTGGAATTCGCGGGTGGTGATCCTCGACGAGCCGACCGCCGCACTCGGCGTCGCCCAGACCGAGCAGGTGCTGAAGCTGGTGCGCCGCCTGGCCGATCGGGGGCTTGCCGTAGTCCTGATCAGTCACAACATGAATGACGTCTTCGAGGTGGCCGACAACATCGCCGTGCTCTATCTGGGTCGCGTCGCGGCCCAGGTGCCGGCGAATTCGGTCAATCACTCCCAGGTGGTGGAGCTGATCACCGCCGGGCGCTCCGGTGACATCGGGATGAGGCGGGACGCCGAGCCGGCGGCCCTTCCCGACCCGCACGTCCCCCAGCCGATGGGCACTGCCGACCAGGTGACCCCGTGAGCACCAGCACGACCGACGTGTCCCAGACACCGGTTGCCCCGGCGGCTCGAGGAGGGCTCGGCGCAGCTGTGGGCGACTACGTGTCCCGCGTCCGCGGCGGCGATGTCGGCGCGCTGCCCGCCGTACTCGGATTGATCGCGCTGGTCGTCGTCTTCTCCGCCCTGCGGCCCTCGACCTTCACGAATGCATTTAACTTCGCCAACCTCATCCACCAGGCGGCCGCGGTCATCGTGATCGCGATGGGTTTGGTCTTCGTGCTGCTCCTGGGCGAGATCGACCTGTCCGCCGGCTACACCGCCGGCACGGCGGCCGCGGTGATGGGCATCGTGGTGACGCAGCACGGTTGGCCGTGGTGGGCGGCCGTGCCGGCCTGTGTCCTGACCGGTGCGCTGATCGGCGCCTGCATCGGGCTGCTGGTGGCCCGGCTGGGGATCCCATCCTTTGTGGTGACCCTGGCGGCCTTCCTCGGACTGCAGGGAGTCCTGCTCCAGATCATCGGCGAGGGTGGCACTATCGGCATCCGCGACTCGGTGCTGCTGGCGGTCAACAACGACAACCTGCCGGTGTGGCTGGGCTGGGCGCTCTTCCTGGCCATCGTCGGTTCCTTTGCACTGCTGTCGTTCCGGCGCTATTCGACCCGCCGGGCCGGCGGCCTGCAGACCCAAGGAATTGCGGTGGTGGCGACGAAGGTCGTCACCCTCGCCGTGCTGCTCGGGCTGACTACCTACTACCTCAGCATCGAGCGCAGCCGCAACCCCACGGTCGTCTCCATCAAGGGTGTCCCCGAGGTCGTCCTGCTGCTGCTGGTCCTGCTGCTGGCCTTGACGTTCCTGCTCGGGCGTACGGCTTTCGGGCGGCACATCTACGCGGTGGGCGGCAATACAGAAGCGGCCAGGCGGGCCGGCCTGAACGTCTCGCGGATAAAGCTGACCTGCTTCGTCATCTCCTCCTCGCTGGCCGCGATCGCCGGCATCCTCATCGCCAGCCGCGACAACTCCATCTCACCGACCACCGGCGGCGCGGACACGCTGCTGTATTCGGTGGGTGCCGCCGTCATCGGCGGCACCAGCCTGTTCGGCGGCAAGGGGCGGGTGCTCGACGCCATCCTCGGCGGCCTGGTGATCGCCGTCATCATCAACGGGATGGGGCTGCTCAACCAGAAGCAGAGCGTGGTCTACATCGTCACCGGTCTCGTGCTGCTGGTCGCGGCCAGTGTCGACGCGCTGTCGCGCCGGCGCGCCGCCTCCACCGGCCGCGCTTAGCTCCACATCAGCTGCTGGTAGGAAAGCTCAGCTGCGCACCGGTGGCGTCGTGGACATGCGGCCAGCGACTGGTGACCACCTTGCCCCGGGTGTAAAAGCTCACGCCCTCCGGGCCGTGCACATGCCGGTCGCCGAACAGCGAGTCCTTCCAGCCGCCGAACGAATAAAAGGCCATCGGCACCGGGACGGCCACGTTGATGCCGACCATCCCGGCCGTCACCCGGCGCTGGAAGGTGCGCGCCGCCTCGCCGCTCGAGGTGAAGATCGCCGTACCGTTGCCGTAGGGGTTGGCATTGACCAGCGCGACGGCCTCGTCGAATGTGCCGACTCGCAACACCGAGAGGACCGGGCCGAATATCTCGTCGGTGTAGATGGCCATGTCGGGGGTCACGCGGTCGAACAAGCACGGCCCGACAAAGAAACCGTCACCGTGTCCCTCGACAGATATCCGCCGGCCGTCCACCACCAGCTCCGCACCGGCCGCTTCTCCCCCGTCGACATATCCGACGATCCGGTCCAGCGCCGGCCGCGACACCACCGGGCCCAGGTCCGACGACTCGTCACGACCGGGGCCGACCCGCAAGCTCTGCGTACGCTCGGCGAGCTTGGCCACCAGAGCGTCCGCGGCCGCACCGACCGCGACGACGGCGGAGACCGCCATGCAGCGCTCGCCGGCCGAGCCGTAGCCGGCCGCCACGAGGTGATCGGCGGCGTAGTCGAGGTCGGCGTCGGGGAGCACGACGGCGTGATTCTTGGCGCCGCCGAGGGCCTGGACGCGCTTGCCGGCGGCAGTGGCCCGCTGGTAGATGTAGCGGGCGATGGGCGTCGATCCGACAAATGAGACGGCGGCGATGTCCGGGTGGCCGAGAATGGCGTCGACGGCGACCTTGTCGCCGTGTACGACGTTGAAAACCCCATCGGGCAGGCCAGCTTCGGCGTACAGGGCGGCAATGAAGTTGGCCGGGGACGGGTCGCGCTCGCTGGGCTTGAGCACAAAGGCATTGCCGGCAGCGATGGCGATCGGATGCATCCACATGGGGACCATCACCGGGAAGTTGAACGGTGTGATGCCGGCGACGACACCGAGGGGCTGGCGGAAGGAAAAGGAGTCGATGTCGGTCGACACCTGCGCGGAATACTCCCCCTTGGACAGCTGAGGAATGCCGCAGGCGAATTCCACCACCTCGAGCCCGCGCATGACCTCGCCCCTGGCGTCGGCCACCACCTTGCCGTGCTCGGCGGACACCAGCCTGGCGAGCTCGTCAGTGTGCTTGTCGATGAGGTCGCGGAAGGCGAACATCACCCGGGCGCGGCGGACGACCGAGGTGTCGGACCAGTCGGCAGCGGCCTTGACGGCCGACTGCACCGCGGCGTCGACGTCGGCGGGCTCGGCCAGGAGCACCGCGGCCTGCTGCCGGCCGGTCGCCGGGTCGAAGACCGCGCCTTGCCGCGTCGACAAGCCGGCGGTGGAGCCGCCGCCGATCCAATGCTCGATGATGCGCATGCGCGAATCCCACCTCGATGGTGTGCGGTGTGTGTACGTGGGGACGCTAGCGCAGCCAATGCAATGCCATCGAACTCAGGAAGGGCTGCCGATGAACCCGATCCACGACTTCTTCCGACGCGAGGGCCTGGTACGGCCGCAGAATGGCCGCCTGCTGGGCGGCGTGTGCGCCGGACTCGGCAAGCGACTCGGGCTGGAGCCGATGCCAGCGCGGCTGCTGTTCGTCCTGGTGCTGTTCCTCATCCCCGGCAGCCACCTGATCGTCTATCCGATCTTGTGGATCCTGATGCCGGCGGCCGGTCCGACGGACGCCGGCAGCTACCTACCGCCGGCTCCGGTGCCCCCGCACGTGCCGTAGCGACCCTTTGCGACTGGCGCTTGGTGTTTGCGGATTGTAATACTATGCTCACGTTGGGTGCGAAATGGCCGGGTTGGACCCGCTCACGGCGTCGCCCGGCTTGCAGCCGCACCCCGGAAGGATGGACATGGCCACCGACTACGACGCTCCGCGCGCCACTGCCACCACAGAGCTGGCCGAAGACAGCTTGGAGGACCTCAAAGCCAGCCGGGCCAGCAAGGCCCAGTCCGGGCGCATCGACATCGACGAAACCGATCTCGCCGAATTGCTGGAATTCCCCGGCGCGGATCTGTCCGGTGAGGAGCTCACCGTGCGGATCCTGCCGATGCAGGAGTACGAGTTCCGCTGCGCGTCCTGCTTCCTCATCCATCACCGCAGCCTGCTGATGGAGTCCCGCGACGGCCGGCTGCTCTGCCGGGACTGCGCCGCCTGATCAGCGGCGGCGGCGCCGTCGGGTGGAGGTCCCGAAGAGGCTGCGGGTGATCTCCCGCCCGGCGGCACTGGCCGCCGAACGGGCGAACGACTTGAACACCGGCGATCCGAAGATGCCCGCGAGCGCACCGGCGGGTTCGCCGGAGCGGGCCGGCGCGCTGGGAGCGGCCGCTGGCGTGGCTGGCGTCGCTGGAGCCGGCGGGGCCAGCTTGGCAAGCAGCCTTTCGTACGCCGAGTCGCGGTCGACCGCGGTGCCGTACTCGGCCTGCAGCGGCGAGGCGGTGACCTGCGCCTGCTGCTGGGCGGGATCGAGCTGCGCCATCAGCGACTGCGGTGGCCGCAGGCGGGTCCAGGCCACCGGGGTAGGGGCACCGGTCACCGACAGCACCGTGACCACTGCCTCGCCGATGCCCAGCTGGGTCAGCACCTCCGCCAGGTCGTAGCCCGAGCGCGGGAACGTCGACACGGTGGCCTTCAACGCCTTGGCATCGTCGGGGGTGAAGGCGCGCAGGGCGTGCTGCACCCGGTTGCCGAGCTGCCCGAGCACGTCGTCGGGCACGTCGGTCGGGGTCTGGGTGACGAAGAAGACCCCCACGCCCTTGGACCGGATCAGCCGGACGGTCTGCGCGATGGAGTCCAGGAAGTCAGGTGCGGCGTCGTGGAAGAGCAGGTGTGCCTCGTCGAAGAAGAACACCAGCTTGGGCTTGTCTACGTCGCCGACCTCGGGCAGGTCATGGAAGAGGTCGGCGAGGAGCCACATCAGGAAGGTCGAGAACAGCGCCGGCCGGTCCTGCAGGCTGGGCAGCTCCATCAGGGTGGCGATGCCGGTGCCGTCGGGGGCAGTGCGCAGCAGGTCGTGGGTGTCGAATTCCGGCTCACCGAAGAATTCGTCGGCGCCCTGGTCGGTGAAGGAGATCAGGTTGCGCAGCAGCACTCCGGCCGTCGCCTTGGACAGCCCACCCAGTCCGGCCAGGTCAGCCGAGCCGGCATCGCCAGTCAGGTACTGGACGACCGAGCGCAGGTCCTTGATGTCGAGAAGTGGCAGCCCGGCCTGGTCGGCGTAATGGAAGACCAGGCCGAGCGAGGAGGACTGCACAGCGTTGAGGCCGAGCACCTTGCTCAGCAGGATCGGGCCAAAGGAGGTGACGGTGGCACGCACCGGCACGCCGGTCCCGTGGCCGCCCAGGGCCAGGAATTCGACCGGGAATCCGGCCGGCCGCCAGTCGATCCCCACCTCGGCCGCCCGCTTGGTGACCCGGTCGCCACCGGCGCCGGGGGCCGCCATGCCGGAGAGGTCGCCTTTGATGTCAGCCAGGAAGACCGGCACCCCGGCCCGGCAGAGCTGCTCGGCCATCAGCTGCAACGTCTTGGTCTTGCCGGTGCCGGTCGCCCCAGCGACCAGCCCGTGCCGGTTCATCATGGCCAGCGGAAGCCGTACGGGTGCGTCGGGATGCGCCACGCCGTCGACCACCAGAGCGCCGAGCTCCACGACCGGGCCGTCGGTGGCGTAACCCTTCTGCACCGCTGCTACGACATCAGCTGCGTTGACATCAGCGGCGTCGGTCATGGGGTCCCTTCGATGGGCGCTGGTCGGGGCCGGAGGAGCATCCGGTCAGCCACCGACGTGGATGCTCGGGCGCCGGGCCGGGTCAGGCTCGTTCTGGCGCAGGACTTCCCGCACGACGGGTGCGGTGTCGCCGCGGCCGAGGAGCAGATAGCGGAAGAGATGCCCGAGCGGATTGCCCTCGGCCCATTCGAAGTGGCAATGGGGCAGCACGCCGGTGGCATCCCGAAGGGCCAGCAGGATCGCCGCGATGGCATTCGGCACCGCGGGGCTCTCCGCCCGCAGTACGTGGTAGCCGCCGACCTCTACACCGTGCACCGACAGATTTCCGCCGAAGTCCGACGGGTCGACCACGTCGATCTCCAGGAATAGGATGTCCGCTGCACCGGGCAACGGATTCATGCCCCGCTGCGACGCTTCCTTGTCCGCGTACTCGGCGGGGTCGCCGGCCTGGCGCTGGTTGGCGATCACGTTGAGATGCGGGTCGTGGGTGAGCGAGTCGGTGATGAAGCGGCGGGCCGGCTCGTCGAATTCGGTCCGATCGGCGCGCAGCTCCGTCGTACGGGAGGCCCGGGAGACCAGCGAGATCAGGATGATTCCGGCGATGAAAACCGCAGAGATGGCGATGCCGTCGGGCTTCTCGCGCACATTCTCGACCAGGGCGTAGACCAGCACCAGGGTGAGCACGCCGAAGCCGTAACTGGACGCCCGCTTGTGCCGGCGGGCCATCGTGACCGTCACGGCGAACGCGCCGGAGACCATCATGGCGAGGATCCCGGTGGCGTAGGCACCGGCCTGGGCGTCGACATTGGCGCGGAAGGCGAGCGTGATGGCGATGCTCACCGCCGTGTAGACGAGCACGACCGGCCGCACCGCCCGGCCCCACTCCGGCGCCATTCCGTACGACGGGAGATAGCGCGGCACGATATTGATCAGGCCGGCCATGGCCGAGGCGCCGGCGAACCACAGGATCAGAATGCTGCTGATGTCGTAGACGGTGCCGAAGCCGCTGCCGAGACGCTGGTGGGCCAGATAGGCCAACGCCCGGCCGTTTGCCTGGCCACCGGTGCGGAATTCGGCCGCCGGAATGAGGACGGTGGTGATCAGGCTGGTCAGGATCAGATAGACGCTCATGATGGCCGCTGCGACGGTCAGCAATTTACGGGTGTTCTTGATCCGAGAAGCCAACCGGGCCTCGGGGTCGTCACCCGCAGCGGCGATCAGCGGCATCATGCTGACCCCGGTCTCGAACCCAGATAGACCCAGGACGAGCAGCGGAAAGGCCAGCAGGGTCGGTTTGACCAGCCCGTTGAGACCGGTGCCGCCCGCGGATAGCCGGTGGGTCCACGCCGACCACGACGACGGGGCGTTGACCAGGTCGTGCAGGCTGACCGCCACGACTGCGGCATTCAACAGCAGGAAGATGGCGACGAGCGGTATCGCCACCACGACGGCTTCGCTGAATCCGAGCAGGAAAACCCCGCCGAGTACCAGAAGCAGGCCGACGGTGAGGATGACGGCGTGTCCGTGCAGTGCCCCGGGCAGGTAGGGATTCTTCAGGGCATGGGCCGTCGCGTCGGCCGCCGACAGCGTGATGGTGATGATCCACGACGTACAGACAAAACCCAGTAACACCAGGACAAAGATCTTGCCTCGCCAGAAAGGGAGCAGGTGCTCGAGCATCGCTACCGAGCCCTGGCCGTTGGGGCTCTCCTGCGCCACCCGCCGGTACATCGGCAACATTCCGAGCAGCGTCAGGGCGACGATCAGCAGCGTTGCCAGCGGAGACAGCGCCCCGGCTGCCAGCGCCGCGATGCCAGGCAGATATGACAGCGAAGAGAAGTAGTCCACCCCGGTCAGGCACATGACCTTCCACCAGGCCTGCGGAACGGCGTGATCCTCACCGCTTTCCGGCCCGACCGGCTGCACCTGATGCTCCAGCAGCCATCTGACCAGCGGGCCACGGGCCGCCGACTGCTGAGCCGGGCTCTCGACGACCGCCGGAACCGCGAGATCAGGCGTGGCCATCCAACCTCTTCCGTCGGGCGCTGTCGGTCGCGCTCATCGTCCCCTACCGCCGGCCGGACAGCCGCTCAGGCGGCGGATCCGGGGCGGACGGAGAAGGGAACGGACCAGCCGTCCTTGACCTCGCCGTCGATCTCCAGCTGCCACACGTAGCGTGCGTCCGGTGCCAGCGGCATGCCCAGTCCCAGGGTGACAACCAGCGGGACGTCGATATCGGTCCCGATCGGCAGTCCGGGCGGGCGTCCGACCTCGAAGTCACTGACGATCTCGATCGACGCGTCGCCGTCCGGCCCCGGCAGGAGCACCGGCCGGCCATCGGCGTCCAGCATCCGCAGCACCGCCCGGTGCGGCTGGTTCGTCGCGGTCCACGGCACCTTGACCAGCGCGATCAGCGCGGCCGGCGGAGTGGGGGTCGAGGTGACGGTCCACCCGAGGCCCAAGGCGTGCACCTTGTTGCCGGGATCGGTCACTGCCGCATCGGCGAGCAGCAGTACGGCCTCCATCGCACCACCGTAGTGGGGGGGCGAGAGCCGCTGGCTCAGGCCGGCCCCCACAACAGCTCGCGCAGCCCCGACGCGCGGGCGATCGGGCGCTCGACCGCCGCCCGGACCGCGGCTTCGGTGCCGGCCAGGATCAGCCGGCTGCGGGCCCGGGTGACCGCGGTGTAGAGGAGCTCGCGGGTAAGCAGGCGGGAGGCCGGATCGGGCAGCAGCACGGCGACCGCGTCGAATTGTGAGCCCTGGCTCTTGTGGATGGTCATCGCATACACGGTGTCGACGGCGGCCAGGCGGTGCGGGCTGAAAGTGACCAATTCGCCGTGCTGGCTGAATGCCGCGGAGACCCCGCCCTCTGCGTCGGCAACCACGACGCCGGTGTCGCCGTTGTAGAGGCGCAGGCCGTAGTCGTTCTCGGTGACCAGCAGAGGCCGGCCGACATACCAGGCGCCGGCCTCACCCGGTCCGGTCGGGCCGGCGGCGAGCCAGCGCTGCACCTGTTGGGTCCAGGCCGCGACGCCGTACGGGCCGCGCCGGTGGGCGCAGAGCAGCCGGAACCGGCCGAGGGCGTCGAGGGCGTCGGCGCCGCGGCCGGCCCGGGCCGCCTCCATGACCTGCTGACCGGTGTGGACGGCCGCCTGGCGTACCGCCCCGAGAGCGGCCCGTGCGGCCGGGTCGGCGACGTCGACGTCCAGCCAGGCCACGTTCCCGGAGCCGGCGGCCAGGACGTCGATGGTGGCGTCGGCGTCGCCGCTGCGGATCGCTTCGGCCAGGGCGGCGATCTCGCCGGCGAAGCGGTGTACGCGGCGCAGGACGACGATCCCGGCGCCGATTCCGGCTGCCGTCGGCAACGGCGTCTGCTCTTTTCGCGTCGGCGCTGTTCCCTTCGGTCCTGCCGCCGGACCGACGATGTCGCCGAGCACCGCGCCGGCTTCGACGGAGGCGAGCTGCTCGGGGTCGCCGACGAGGATCAGGCGCGCTCCGGGCCGGACCGATTCGACCAGCCGGGCCATCAAAGACAGGGAAATCATCGACGTCTCGTCGACCACCACGACCTCGTGCGGGAGGCGATTGCCGCGGTTGTGCCGGAAGGTGCTGCGGCCGGGGCGCCACCCGAGCAGGCGGTGCAGGGTCACCGCTTCGGTGGCCCCCAGGCGCCTTCGGACGGCGTCGCCGATGTCGAGACCGGCGGCCTCGTCGTGGACGGCTTCCTGGAGCCGGGCCGCCGCCTTGCCGGTCGGCGCGGCCAAGGCGACCAGCGGAGGTCGAACGCCGGCCGCCTCCGCCTGTTCTTCCAGCAGCGCCAGGATCCGCGCCACCGTGGTCGTCTTGCCCGTCCCCGGGCCGCCGGCGACGACCGTGAGCCGGCGCAGCACCGCCGATTCCGCCGCCCGGCGCTGGCTGTCCGGCTCGTCGGTCCTGGCGTCGGGGAAGAGGCGCGCCAGGCCGGCCGACAGGACGTCGCGGTCGAAGCCAGTGCCCAGGTCGCCGGCCCGGGACAGCAGATCCGCGGCGACCCGCCTCTCCTCGCGCCAGTAGCGGTCCAGATAGAGCAGGGAACCGACGAGGCGCAGCGGACGGTCCCCGGTCGCCGCGCCCAGGCCCACCAGCGGGCTGGCCGACAGCTTCTCGAGCCAGGCCCCAGGATCCGGCCACGGCAAGGCCGGCAGGTCGACCGGGAAGTCGACATCGACGGCGACATTAGTGCCGATGTCGCGCAGGTCGGTGCAGACGTGACCCAGCCGCGGGGCGCGGACGGCCAGCGCCGCCGCCAGGAGCACGTCCTCGTCTGCCTCGCCGCCGCCCAGAGTGGCGAGCCGTAAGGCGACGTGCACATCGGCCGCGGCCAGCACACCGGCCGCGTTGCAAGCACCCAGCGCGCCCAAGGCACCCCGGACCAGCCGAACGTCGTACGGATCGAGGTCCGGCGTCGTCACGCCGCACCGCCCCGGTCAAGCAGCTCGCTCAGCGCTTCCACCAGTGCAGCCGGCGGCTGCCAGGCGAACACCCCGCAGGGCCGGCCGTCGACGCGTGGCGTGTCGGCGCCGCTCATCCCGCGCAGGAAGAGATAAAGAATGCCGGCCAGGTTGCGATCGGGGTCGTATCCGGGCAGCCGCCACCGCAGGTACCGGTGCAGTGCGACGGTGTAGAGCAGGCCCTGCAAGGGATAGTGCGAGTCGTACATCTCCTCGGTCAGCGCCTCGGGGCGGTAATGCCAGGCGGAAAGGTCCGCTCCGCCCAACCGGTTCGTCTTGTAGTCGACGACGGCGAATCGCGGCGTGCCGTCGACCGCATGCAGCCGAAGCACCAGGTCGAGGCTGCCGGCCAGATAGCCGCGCAGCTCACGGCGCAGGGACGGATCGCGGAGCCGCTCGGCATAGGGCGCGAGCACGTCGCCGGCCGGAAGATGTCGGATCAGCGCGTCGGCCACCGCATCGAGGGTCAGCGTCGCCGTCGGCAGATCCCCGCCGACCAGCGGCAGCTCGAAGCCCAGCTCGTCAATTCGGTCGGCCCGGGCGATGTCGCGAAGCCCTACGTCGCCAACCGTCGGCCCGAGCGGTGTCTCTATCGCCGCCCGCAGCCCGGCCACCACGTGAGCCGGCTCGCCGATGTCTATCTTTTTTCGACCCTGCACGTCGTCGATGCACTCGGTCAGCTCCGTGTCCAGGTCGGCGGCGGCAAAGTCCATCCGCTCCAGCACGCTGTGCACGAAGACGCCGAAATCGGCGCCGGCCGGCAGGTCGGCCAACAAGGACGGCACGGAGCGCAGCCGTTCGGCGTCGGATGCCGCGTTCACATCGCTGTCCGGCGCGGACGCATCGGCGTTGAGTGCGCCCGCATTCGGTGCATCGTCGTCGGCCCGCAGTGGCTCCTCGGCTTCGCTGGCCACGCGGGCTTCGTACGTGCCGGCGGTGATGCCGCTGTAGGACGTGCGGCGCCACCGGCCGTCGAGACGGCGATCGAAACGTCCGGCCAGCAAGCGTGCCGGGGGTAGCGGTTCACCCGCCCACGACTCGGCCGTCGCCCCCGCGCTGCGTTCGACGCTGATCTGGCCGGGCGCCCGGCCGGCCAGGTCGAGAAATCCCGCTTGGACCGCGTCATCGGCTGGCACGTCGCTCCCCCGAGCTGCGACATTGCCCTCGGCATCCCGGGCGAAGACGAGTCGGGACAGCGGTGAATTGCGGCTCTCAAAGGTGCCGGCCCACCACACCACCGCCTGGTGTTTGGCCCGGGTCAGCGCTACATAAGCCAGCCGCAGATCCTCGCCGCGCTGCTCGACCTCGTAGAGCTCCCGGTGGCGCAGCAGGCCGAAGCCCCGGTCGGCCACGTCGATCTTGCGCCGGTCGTGGTCCCTGGGGTCGTGATACACCGGCGGATCGTCCTTGGGAATCCAGCCCGGCACCCACAGATAGGGGCAATAGACAACTGGGAATTCCAGGCCCTTGCTGCGGTGAATGGTCAGGACCTGCACGGCCTCGGCGTCGGAGTCCAGGCGCCGGGCGCGGTCCTCGCTGTCTGGGTCGGTGTCGGCCTCGGCGATCCGATGGCGCAGCCAACCCGTCAGCGCCGTGACGCCGAGCTGGTCGGAAATGGTGACGGCGTGCAGCAACTGCCCGATGTGGCGCAGGTCGGTGAGGTGCCGTTCGCCGCCGACCTGCGACAGGATCCGGCCAGGCACCTCTTCGGCCTGCATCACCGTGTCCTGCAGGGCAGCAACTCCCCGCCGGCGCAACAAGCCGGCCCACCGGTGCAGCCGGGCATGGACGTCCGCCCAGGCCTCATCACCGGCGGTGGCAACCTGGCCGGCCGACCAGCCGAGGAACACCGTCAGCGCGAGGGCGTGAGCGGGGCCGGCGGCGCTGGGGCGCTCCAGCGCCTCGAGCAGCCGCAACCAGGCGGTGGCGGCGGGGGTGACGAAGACGCTGCCGGCACCATTGATGACGGCCGGTACGCCGACCGCCGACAGCGACTCCCGGACCAGCGCGGCGTCGCGGTGCCGGCTGACCAGCACGGCGATATCGCCCGGGCGCAACCGCCGGCGAGTTGTCTCGGCGCCAGCGGCGGAGCGCTCGATGAGCTCTGCCCCGGACG
>JAABUW010002766.1_pt1 | contig 26137 bp, 23 predicted proteins | sample 5560081 | NCBI WGS metagenome assembly JAABUW01 (sample SAMN10711882, study PRJNA513363) | rock metagenome | isolation source: Antarctica rocks | place: Antarctica: Victoria Land, Knobhead sud | reverse complement strand
TGGAATGCCCGGCTTTTTTTGTACCAGTTGAAAAGCGATAAAACTGGAATAAGAGGAGCTAAGAATGAGGCGAGGAACGAAGCATACGGCGGAGCAGATTGTGAATCTGCTGCGGCAGGTTGAAGTTGGCGTTGCGAACGGCAAGACGTTGCCGCAGGCGTGCAAGGAAGCCGAGATCGTGGAACAGACGTACTACCGATGGCGTAAGGAGTACGGCGGCTTGAAGGTGGACCAGGCACGCAGGCTGAAGGAACTGGAGCAGGAGAACGCGAAGCTGAAGCGGTTGGTGTCTGAGCTGAGTCTGGAGAAACTGGTGTTGAAGGATATCGCCTCGGGAAACTTCTAAGCCCTGAACGACGGCGCTGTGCGGTGATCCATGCGCGTGAGGCACATGGGATGAGCGAGCGGCTGGCGTGTCGTGTGGTGAAGCAGCCACGCGGCACCCAGCGCTATCGGCCGACGCAGCGAGACGATGAAGATACGCTCACCCAGGCCATCGTGACGTTGGCCGGTCAGTATGGCCGCTATGGATATCGCCGGATCACGGCGCTGCTCAAGCGAACCGGCTGGCAGGTCGGCAAGGACCGGGTAGAACGAATCTGGCGTCGTGAGGGGCTGAAGGTTCCAAAGAAGCAGAAGCCAAGAGGGCGGTTATGGCTCAACGATGGGTCGTGCGTGCGGCTGCGTCCGGAGCACACCAATCATGTCTGGAGCTACGACTTCGTGAGCGCGAAGACGCACGATGGGAGAACGGTGCGGATGTTGAACCTGATCGATGAGCACACAAGGGAGAGCTTGCTGGTGCGTCCGGAACGACGTTGGTCGAGTGCCAAGGTGATCGAGGCGCTGGCTGATGTCATGGTGATGAAGGGCGTTCCGGAGCATATCCGTTCTGACAATGGCCCTGAGTTCGTAGCCAAAGATCTGCGAAAGTGGCTGGCGGATACGGGAGCAAAGACACTCTATATCGAACCCGGCAGCCCATGGGAGAACGGGTACTGTGAAAGCTTCAACTCGAAGTTGCGCGACGAGTTTCTGCACGGTGAGATCTTCTACTCGCTCAAGGAGGTGCAGGTCCTGGCTGAACGCTGGCGGGTTCACTACAACACCATCAGGCCACACTCCTCGCTCGGCTATTGCTCACCGGCACCAGAAGCCTGGGTGCCTAACAATCTCACGGGGCGTGGAGAGCCGGGAATCGCTACGCGCTTCCCGGCTCTCCACGCCACATCCGGCGGCTATCTCAGCACACCAAAAGCTGCGCTACACTAACAATCCAACCGGTGCAAAAGATCGGGCACTGCAACCAGAGCATCACAATAAACACAACGGAATCGAGGCGGGACAGAATGATCAGCGCGCTCAGCAGTCCATAGCAACCGGCTACCATGGGGGTCCAGCGAAACCACGGACCCAGCCGGTACCAACACAGCAACAATGTCAGCGGAATGGTTATCGTGATCTCCATACCTCCCCGTACCAGCAGGAGGCACTGTAACGCTACGATTGAGGCTGCGATCTCGGTGAAGGCTAGGTTATTAGAGATACAGCGGAGGGCACTCCGAGCTACAAGGAAGCTCGTCGTGAAACTGGCGAGGGCGAGGCATTGCAGCATAACGAAGAACGCCTTGCCTGAAAAGAGCATCCCTAACCCGACTAGTGTCAGCATCCAAAGCGGATGGTAGCCGTTCGTGAGATGTGTTCCGTCGAATGTTGATCGGTGAAGAGAGACGATATTGCGGGCGATCTGAAAGTAATAGAACGCGTCATCGTCATAGTAGCCAAGCAGAGTTGGCGAACGGAGTCGCGCGAGAAGAGAGATTGCCCCCGCAATACAGAGAGACACGCCAAACCATAGGCTGACGGGAGATCTACTACGCATAGGAATGTCTAATGCCTCGGCAGATGCTAGATGCCCTGCTCTCAACAGGGGACAAGAGGGGTGGAAAGGGACACTCCCCGGGCTGCTGATTCATTAGCATCAACAGAGGTGTCGCTATAGCAGAAAGCAACAGACGCCATAGTCAGCGCCACCGCTACGCTCGCCAAATATCCGTAGTCGTTCACCATCAGAACACCGGCCAAAGGAAGAACAAGGAGCAGTACGGCACTCACGAGACCCGCCTCAGCAAAGCGTTGCGGTCGATCTGCAACTTCCCGTGCCTTTGTTGCCCTTTGCCTCAGAATCACGTCATTGCAGGCAAAGCTGAGAGGCAGTAGCAATAACGTTAGATCATGAGGCTGCATATGGTAGCTAACCAGCATGGCTGCCGGCAAAGCCACAAGCATGGAGGCTTTTTGTCGGGCTGCCCAGCTGAGCACCAGACAGCACAATACGACATTCAGCAGAACCCCCCAAGGTAAGCCGTGCGAGAGTCCGTAGGTAATTCCATGAAGATTGGGCATGTCCGTGGGGAACATCCCATAACGTGCCTTTCCCGCAACTGCGTTGAGGGCGGTCGAGCTCGCCATACCGAATAGACTGTGCCAATAGCTCATCAATCCTGCGTGCCCCACCATCGCGAAAGAGGTGGTACTTACACCGAGGGCGCCCACCAGGAACCCGGAGACCAGGCGCCACTGTTTCCAGATGACAAACAGCAGGACCACTGGAAGAGCAATCTGAAACTTGGCCAAGCAGATCGAAAGCAGCAGGCCGGCTGCAAAACGGCGGTTCTGAAGGTACAACACATGGCTGCCGGAATAGGCGAGCAGTAGAGTAAAGGAGATCTGCCCCTGCATGAGTGCGACAGACCCCGCGAATAGGCAGCCGTACAGGGATGGAAGAAGGAAACGACTGCGTCCAACAAGGGTCGGGAGCCAGGGAGACAGCAGTCGAGCAGTCACGAGCAACAGGCCAACATTGAGCAACAGTAGAACCATGAACGCCATCCGGTACGAAACGAGCGACAGGGGAACGAAGAACAGGGCAGCGAATGGCGGATAGAGAAAGGGAAGGGCACCGGCACGTGGCCCGGCGACCGCATTCTGTACGCGCTGCTCGTATTCATAGTCATAGAGCTGAGCCGCATGACCGCTTCGAACGATGGTTCCCGCTGCGTAGAATGCGCGCAGATCGACCTTGCCGGCCAGAGATCGTCCAGAACTGATGAAACATAACACCAATTGAGAGAGCAACAAAATCGCAGTGATGGTGGCAAGCCAGCGGGGTGTGGGCGTTACAGGCTGGGGGAGTCTCGTTGCGGTCATTGGGGCGTCGCTGGGTGAAACAAATTCCGCTTCAGGGTCTTCGGTTTGAAACTACCTTTTGGGTAGTGATCTTCGACAGAGCCTCCACCACAGTCAGCATCGGATCCGACTGAGTGGTTCACCGCCTTGTTCAGTCGCAACCAAAAATCAGCTCGTGTCCCGGCTTGATGCCACACTCCCGAATCCTGCCGGCCGGCAACTCAAGGACACTTCGAGTCTTCAGACCTAAGCCACGGATAGTTCCGGGTCCTATGCCTTCGAAGGCAGCAATCACGCAGTTTCTTTTATCGAGACTCACGATATCAATCGGAAAAGACATACCGAAGGTGTGTACTCCTGAGGATGGTCTGATGAGCAGACCGGTCCCGGGATCAAGCCCACTCCGTCCGAGCAAACCAAACAGACGGGTCTTGAATGTGTTGGCAAGGAAACCTCGTGTACACACAATGCTCTCCGTAGTAGCGTTTGTGACAAAGAACGATGTTGCTTGGTTGTAGCCGTGTTCCACTTGCACCTCCACGCTCTGTACCTCATCTCGCCCATTTGATGGGAGAGGGGGGTCCGCTAGCACTCGGCCCACGGTGCCCGCGGTTTCGCCCCATCCTCACTCAGGCAGCGCTCTTACGCCGTTTGATAATTACGGCAACTACAACGACAACCAGGAAGCCCGTGATAATACGCACGATAACTGAAGTGTCCATTTAACATTCCTTTCTCGCGCTGCGCGCGAACGTCACAGGAGACTTTAGCGAGAAGGCGATATCCAGTCCCCCGCAAAGAGGGCCAGGATCGTTATCGAAGCCGTACATGTAGCAAGCGCGATAGCCAACTCCATGGGGTTCCTCGTTTCAATTTGTGGCCTGCCGTACCTGGACCACATGGGAAGATAGTGACAGAGCTTTCCCCTTGACGTAATACCCCGAATGGGCCATCGCTTCCCGCGGCGGTCGACGGCCGTGCTGATGCTCCCAAGGCACGTCAGGCTACAGTGGGACGGCACCCCCGATAATGCGCCTAGCCCATGATCCGCATCGTTGACCTGCAAGGCACTTCAGCACGCCGCCGCTCCCAGAATGGCCGCGACATCCCGCCAGCCTTCAACTCGGCGCTCCTCAACGCAAGGGACTTCCCAATGCATTCAGAACTTCGTATGGGAAATTTCCGTCAAAGACGACGTGCTCTCCAAGCTGCACTGACTGTATTTTCTCAGCCGTGAACTCCGGGCACGCATGTTTAGCGTTTTCCAGAGTCTGCCCAAGACGACCAATGTCGGCCCACAGAGCTGGAAGCCGCCAAGATGCCGCAAACACAACCCACACACCGGTCAATTGCTCAGTGGTCGTGTCGAACTCTCCGAACAAGTCAATCGTCATGCGCTTGCATCCATATTGCTCCTCGACAACGATGCATGCTCTTACACATGGGTGGGCGTCTCCCCCTAGTGACAAGGGTACTTAGAGGCGATCAAACACTCTATGGCAAGGCTCCTGATAAGCCCCGAGCGATGCTGATACCCGCAGGCCCAAGCAGCACAATAAACAGACTCGGAAAGATAAAGAAGACCAGCGGAAATATGATCTTAACCGTAGTCTTCGCAGCCATTTCCTCCGCACGCTGGCGACGCTTTTGCCTGATGGTATCGCCAAACGAGCTAAGAGCACGCGCGATAGGCGTCCCAAATCGCTCATTCTGCATAAGCATGTTCACGAAGCCGTCGATCTCCGGCAACTTGCATCTGGCTGCCATCGCCTGCCAGGCCTCCAGTCGGAGCTTGCCGGCACGCTGTTCACGGTTGATCTGCATGAACTCTTCGTAGATCTGTGGGTGGCTGGATCCAAGCTCCTGTCCTACCCGGAGCATGGCCTGATCCATGCCCAGCCCGGCATCAACGCAGATAACGAGCAGGTCGATCGCGTCAGGTATGCTGCGCCGAATCTTCTCACGATGAAGCTTGATGAGCCGGCTCAGAACGATGTCGGGGCCGAGATAAAAGACACCGCCCAGCGCCATCATCCAGAAGAACCGACTGAACGGAATGAACGAACCCAGTAGAATAGCGACCAACGGTCCAAGCATCCGCGCAGCAAAGTAGGTATCGCGAGCCACGGAGGATCTGAACCCTGCCCCAGCGAAACGTTCTCTTAGGTTTGCAGTCTCATTCATTCCAAGGCGGGAGCGAATCCAATGCACGCCTGCAAATATCTTAGTTTGTAACCCGGCGGCTGATGAGGGTTTCGGTTGCACTGGGGTAGCTCCAGCTTGTGCTAGCTGAAGCAGACGCACCGACACTCCCTTGGAAGAGTGAGCCAGCAACATCGATCCCAGCAATCCGAGGCCAGCGAAGGCCATGATCAACACGGAAATAAATAGGAGATACGTCATTTTGTCATACCTTGATATTCACGATCTTGCGGATGATGAGGCCGCCAATGACGATCAGGGTGGCACCTGCGTAGAGTAGCTTTTGACCGAGCGGATCATAGAACAGTACGTGGGAATACCCCGGCGTGATCATGTTGATGATGCCCAACATGATCACGGGCAGTGCTCCAAGGATCCACCCCGTGAGGCGTCCCTGCGCCGTATAGGTTTGAATCTCGCCCTCAATTCGGACGCGATCTCGAATGATACGGGTCGTGCGATCCAAGACTTCGGTGAGGTCGCCGCCCGTTTCCTTTTGGACCAGGACTGCTGTAATAAGAAACTGCAGATCCTTCGACGGCACGCGATCCCCCAATTGCAAGAGCGCATCGCGAAATTGGATTCCGAACTTCTGTTGCTGGAAGACGATGGCAAACTCAGATGCGAGCGGCTCGGCCGATTGCTCGGCCACGATCTCAACAGCTGAGTTCATCGAGTGTCCCGCGCGGAGCGCGCGCGCGATTAAATCAATCGCATCGGGCAGAGCAGTGTTAAACTTCTTCAACCGGCGGGCCTTTTGAAGTTTTAGCAGCCCCCAACGCGAGGCTGCGCCCACTGCCGTAGCGACGAGGTCCAACGGCAGAGCGCCAACCAACATATGTGCCATAAATCCTGCACCAACGGCGGTCAACAAGCTCAGCCCAAGTACGGAACCCAGAGTCGCTTTGCTGCCAGCATGCAGGATCAGCAACTGCAATTCTTCGGAGAAGTCAAAGCGCGCCATGTACTCACCGAGTTCATAGATGAGACCGGCAGACCTCTTTTCGGATAGCGCCAGGGGGTCAGCCTCACCTTGTGAGGCACGCGAGGTGATGAGCGTGTGCAGCCTAAGTTCCAGGGCCTTCTCTGTCGATTTAGGTCGCAGAAGAAGGATGACTACCAGAAAAGTGAAGAGGAGTACGCCGACGAAACCTACAAGGATCATATCTTCAGACCTCTACCGATTGATCCAGCTGATTGAGGGACAGGGGTATGCCGGCGGCGGTGAGCTTCTCCGCAAACTTTGGAACAATGCCTGTCGCGAAAAAGCGCCCTTTCACCTTTCCGGCCGCTCCGAGCCCATGCTTCTCGAAAAGAAAGATGTCCTGCATGCTGACGACCTCACTGGTCGCGCCAGTGATCTCGCTGATATGGGTGATGCGGCGAGATCCATCGCTCATCCGGGACACCTGAACGATGAGGTGTACTGCCGAAGCAATCTGTGCGCGAATTGCCTTCTCAGGCAGTGACACGCTCCCCATCATGGCCATCGTCTCGAGCCGCGCGATCGCATCCCGCGGAGTGTTCGCGTGAATGGTGGTGATCGATCCATCATGTCCCGTATTCATTGCCTGGAGCATGTCGAGAGCTTCTTCTCCCCGGATCTCGCCCAGGATGATCCGGTCTGGCCGCATACGAAGAGCATTGATGACGAGCTCACGTTGCCTGATTGCGCCTTTGCCTTCCACGTTCGGAGGTCGGCACTCCAGCCTGACCACATGCTCCTGTTTGATCTGCAGCTCCGCCGAGTCCTCGATGGTCACGATTCGCTCAGCAGGAGAGATGTAGCCAGACAAAACGTTGAGCAATGTAGTCTTTCCGGCACCGGTTCCGCCAGAGACCACGATGTTCAGCCGCGCCTTAACCGCCCCCTTCAAGATCTCGAGCATCTGGGGAGTCAGGGCGCGGTGTCGCATCAGATCGTCCGTTGTCAGCGGTGAACTCCCGAAGCGACGAATGGAGAGAATCGGGCCGTCGACAGCCAGCGGAGGAATGACGATATTGACTCGTGAACCATCGAGCAGCCGGGCGTCCACCATAGGAGAAGATTCGTCGATGCGCCGCCCGACAGCGGACACAATCTTGTCAATGATGTGCATTAGATGAGCGTTGTCACGGAAGACCACGGTGGTCTTTTCTATGACGCCGCGCCGCTCAACATAAACCGTGTCATAAGTGTTCACCAGGATGTCGCTGACCGTCTGCTCGTGGAGCAGGGGTTCCAGAGGACCCAGGCCGAACACTTCATTTAGGACCTCCCTAGCGAGGCCGTCACGATCCGCTGCGGTCAGCGGTACATTCTGCTCGCCTACGAGCTGCGCAATCGTGGAAAGTAGCTTCTGCCGGCCACCCGCGTCCGTCTGCATGGATGCGAGCTTTTCGAGGTCCACCCGCTTGATGAGCTCATGATGCACAGCCGTCTTAAGGTCGTGCATGGCGGTCTCGCCAAGCGCGGAGTGCTGGCGGGTTTCGGGCATAGCAAGAACGCCATGCATGGGACCGGTCATCTGAAGCAGAGTTTCAGGCACGATTCTCCTTAGGCTACCTTCTCGGTTTTCGAACGCCAGAACACTAGATTTTTCTTCAACACGGCCTTCTGATCGGTGGGCGTAGCTGTGACGGACAGCATCTTATCGGTCCACCTGTTGATCTGCTGAGCGAAGGCAGAGCGATGTTGGGGTGGAATAGGCTCCCCTGCGTTAATCGCGCGCACCAAGTCGGCGTAGTTGTTTGGAACCGCCATCCATACCGGAAAACGCACAGCCGTTTCAATCTGCTCCTTCGTAACGGCATCATCGGAGGTGGAACGGTTAATGATGATCCTGAGCTTGGCGCTTGTTACATCCGTCAGACTCAGATGTTCTACGCGACGTGCAAGATCACGAAGCGCAGCCACGTCCGGCGTCGAAACCAGATATACCTCGTCACTTGATTGCTGCAGGGACGGAAGAACGTCTTTATAGATCATGGATGAGTCGATGATCACGTAGTCATATTGAGTGCGAAGGAACTTGAGCACCGACTGGATGTCTTCCGGGCTGCTTTTGTAATCCACAGTACATCCGTCGGGGGAAGCCAAGATCTCAAGCCCGCTCGTGTGTCTCGTAACAAAGCCACCCAGCAGATTTCCGTCAAGCCGATCGACGTTCCGAACGAGGTCGCTGAAATAATACTGACCGTTCTTGAGGCCGAGGTACAGAGCGATATGCCCAAGCTCGTGGTGATGATCGATGAGCAACGTCCGCTTACGATGACGGCGAACCAGGTTCGAGGCCAAGTGGACAGCCAGCGTAGTCGTTCCGGTCCCTCCCTTTGCCCCAAAGAACGAGATCACCCGGCCTGCGCTCATTTGCCCGCCGCCTTCGGCGATGTGAGCTTTCATGAAGCGGAGCAGTGCTTCCTGGAGCGCTTCCGGGGCGGCGGGCTTAGTCAGGAACTCGTTGCAGCCGGCACGCATCGCGCGCAAAAGATAGCCGGCGTCTATCTGACTGGAGTAGGCTACGACACTTAAGTTCCTCAGCAACATCGCATGTAATCGTTCCATCGTGCGGAGCGCGAGTTCAGGATCACGATCGCAGTCCACCAGCGCTACGCAACCGGTAGCAGCTTTGAGGGCCTGAGTGAATTCCGGACGGCGTCCCCCGCTGAAGTACTCGTGGAATTCGCCCACGAAGCTGGACCCTGTCACTTCGGCGCAAGCTGTCGTGGCCGCGGTTGCCACATCCGGCGACGCACAAACGCTGAATACTGCCTGCATGGTCTGATCGGATTGGAGCGTCTCTTGAGGCATAATTTGACCACCACACTAGGGTTGTTTAGGCTGAAGTTTTTGCTCTTTGGATAGCTGTTTGTCGAATAACTCCACGTCAATGTGCGGTACAACGAGCTTGGGCTCCACAGGCCTCGCCATATCCGTGAGTGGATCGACCACCGTAGCTGTTACTAGCACCACGAGTTCCACAACCGAATGGGTGTACGACTTCGAGATGAACAGTTTTCCGAGAATCGGCAGGCTCGATATACCTGGCAGTTGGCTTAGGCTCTCCGTTGTCCGATGGTCAAGCAAACCCGACACAGCAAAGCTCTGTCCGCTTTGGATTTCGACTTCTGTCTCCGCGCGGCGTGTGGAAAGCGCCGGGATGGTAAACCCGGAGATCGTGACGGCGTTACTGAAGTCCAGCGTGCTTACTTCAGGCGAAACCTTGAGGCGAATCGAACCATCCGCATTGACCGTCGGCGTGAAGTCTACTTTCACGCCGTATGGGCGGAAGCTGATCGAGATGGCGGCAGCTCCCCCTACCGTACCTCCTCCTTGCACGACAGGGTACGGGAACTCGCCGCCCGACAGGAACTTAGCTGATTGCCCGCTCATCGCCGTCAGCGTCGGCTCCGCAAGTACCTGCAAGATCTGTTTTTGCTCTAGGTCCTTGACCGTCGCCGCAACGTTGAGCGTTGAGCTAAACAGCAACAGGTTCAGCGGATCAGCATATTTCACGATGCCCTCGACTGGGGTCGGCGCGGCGAACTGCTGAGTAGAAATAGCAAACGGCGTTTTACCACCGCCGGCAAAGCTAATGCCGTATTGCTCCATGCGCGTGCGGTCGACTTCTACAATCCGGAGCTTGAGCTGCACCTGTTTGCCATGGACCGGCACAACGCGCATGGACCTCACAACGTCTTTGGCATAGGGAGCTGCTAACTTCGCTGCGCCATCAGCCACCTCCTGGGTTGGCACGGCACCGGTGAGATAAATGCGGCCCTCTCGACCCTCCACGCCAATTTCGCTCGTCGGATACGCCTCCCCTAAGGACTGCCGGAGCGCCGCAGGATCCACGTCAGCCGCTACCGTATAGAGGCACGACTGTCCGAGCGTGTCCCAGATGACAAGACTACTTACTCCGGAGATCTTTGCCGTGAGCACAATCTCGCTTGGGCTAGCCGTGAAAGACTGAAGCACGGCGGGGTTGCCCACGTAGATGCGCCGCATGAGGCTGAGGCCTCGCAGCACCATGGAGTGTCCGACCATAATATGCAGAGTTTCTCCAGCACCGATGTCATGGATGTCTAAGAGATCACGTTTGTCGTGCGGGGTTGAATCCGCAGGTGCGTTCCGGCTCATTCCAGACAACTCTTGACCCAATGCCACCAGCGGGCCCTGAGCGAAGATCACCGTAAAGAGAGAGAGTGCAAGGAGAGATCGTTGAAGGAGGGGGGATTGCACGGTCGTCACCTCACCCCGCTGAAGGTCTCTGTGGATTGCTTGTCGCCTGCGATCGTGTCCACCGTAAGCTGCCGTGCTGTAACGACCGCGCGGACCTTTGCCAGACGTGGCCCGGGGTTCTGCACCTTAATTGGTCCTGCGGAGAGCTGAGACAGGGCCAGGGGAGTTTCCTGCACACGCGCCTTATCCGAACCGCTGCGTAAAACAAAATGAATTGCTCCCTGTGTGCTTGCTAAGACGGCACGCTGCGCGTCTTCCGGGGTGAGCAGCAAAGTTACAACAGTCGCGGTCACAGGCTTACCTTCCGGATCAGGTTGAATTTTTTGTCCTGCGGCTAAGACCTCGGCATCCTGCAGCACCGTCAGAGTTGTTGGTTCCGGCGAATGTTCGGTGTGATAGGTCACCAGGACGTCTAGGTGCGAGCCGGGAAACAGGAACCCGGCAACCCCCATCACCTCATCCGACCGGAGAGCGATAGCACGCATGCCCGGAGGAATCTTTCCGGCAAGACCGACCCCTGACCCGAGCGTGGCAAGAAACTTCTCTGTGATCGGCTGGTCTTTGTCCATGGGGTACAGCACGGAGCGACCAACTAGGTCCTCGGTCTTCATAAACGTGCCGGAAATCTGGTTGCTTGCCGGCCAACTCACCAGTTCCAGATTATCCGCCTTTAGGACCTCCCCAGCTTGCAGGGCCTTAGCTGGAGCAACGTAACGATGATCGGGGGTGCGCTGCTCAGCGTGTGCACCGATCTTTCGGCTTAAGAGCCAAGTACAAAAGCCCGAGATGGCAAGTGCGATGAGGAATGCTGTCGAAAGTCGCCGTGCGTTCACTGCCCCAGCGCCTTTCCAAACTGCAGTAATAAAGTCACGAGACATCCCGCCGCGATGGGGAGGGCATAGGGTAGGCGGAGCACGGTAGGGTTCCTCACATTGAGTTCAGGGTGCGTGGTGAGCCCTTCGGCACCATGGTGGCGGACGAGCGTGATGACGTTTGTCAACGTCTGGCGGAGCTGTCCCCGGTACAAGGCTAGAACAACGCCCATGAGCGCCCCAACCAGGACAGTTCCAACGAGGACATCCTTAATAAAGGCGGTTCCGGCGAGGCATCCCACAGCGGTCATCAGCTTCACATCACCGGCGCCCATTCCACCTGCCACAAAGAAGAGGAGAAAGATTCCGCCTGCGATAAGTCCTGAGAGTGCGGAAAGGCCAAGCTGCACCGGACCTCCCAGAGCCAAGTGGAGCAGGAGACCGCAAAGAACTGCCGGGCCTGTCAAACGGTTGGGGATGCGGCGGCTCTGGAGATCATGCATGCTTCCGATCGAGGCACAGACCAGAGCAGCCGCAATGTAAGTAGTTTCAGTATGAATTGCCACTGCTGACTCCGCTGATAACCTGATCTGCCAAATAGCCGCTGTTTTATAGGCGATTCTTCGGGCGGGTGCCGCTTTCAAGGTGCGACACACCGCCCCGGAATCTTCGGGACCTTTGCGGCGTCTAGGTTGCGTTGGTCAGCTTGGTGCCAATCGTATTGAAAGCGCCCGTGACGGCGGTGCCCACTGACGTCATGGCTAAGACGGCAACCAGACCGATAAGTCCGGCCACCAATGCGTACTCAATCAGATCCTGACCAGATTCATCATTCAACAGCAGAGCAAGAACGTTCTTCAGATGCTTCATTTTGTGGTATCTCCCGGTTTGATTTGAGTCAAGAGCCGACTTGATCGCCCGTACTGCTGCGGTCGCCGAACGCCTTAACTCTTGGTTGAGAGTAGCGAGGTCCAGACCTTTTGCTAATAGCGCGAAAGTGTTACTGGTCTGCAACCTAATGACAGCTCCCTCAATGTATTAGAGGCCCAGGCCAACCCTGATCCAATCCGCGATTCCGCCGCGCCAGAACGGTCGCGAACCTAGTTCGGTTCACAGTGGATACAGCGTCATAGGAGGGTCCAGACAACGAGCGGGGACTGCTTTCCGTCTTCTTTCTCTGGACTTAAAGTGAAGCAGTGTGTTCGCATCGATTCATGCAATCAGATCAAGAAGCCAAATTGCTACGCGTCTTTGGGCAACGGGTCCAGGATCTCAGGATAGAAAGGGGGTTTACCCAAGAGACACTGGCGTTAGCCTCTGGCCTTGACCGGACCTATATCGGCAGCGTAGAGCGTGGTGAGCGAAATGTCAGCATTCTTAAATTCCACAGGATCGCTGAGGCTTTAGATGTTGGGGCGAGCGAACTGCTTCGGCGGGAAGAGAATATCGGCTGACTCAGTGTCCGTGTAGTGCGAGAAGTTTCCGTAAGCGTGACTTAACCTCAAGCAGGCATACGGAGGTACCATTCATCGGACTGCACTCCGTAAACAGTACTGGAGCATCAGCCTATGCTGACGCTCCAGTAGCTTTATCAGTACTCCAGGGGCGCTGTTGCTCCCCACATTGCCGTCGCGCCTTTGAGGCTTGAGGCTCCCCACATGGCTGTTCCACTCATGAGGTTCGTTGTCGCCCCCCACATGGCTGTGGCAGCTTCCGGGGTTGAAGCTCCCCACATCGCCGTAGCTCCCCACATGGCTGTGAATGATGCTGGGTCGTTGGCTCCCCACATCGCCGTAGCGCCCCACATTGCGGTGGAGCTATCGACGTGGCTGCTCAAGGAGCTCTGCCCATAAACGTTTGATGCTCCCCACATCGCCGTAGCGCCCCACATCGCGGTGGATGGAGCAACCGTGGAACTGAACGCATTCCGTCCATAGACATTGGCGGCTCCCCACATTGCGGTCGCCCCCCACATCGCAGTCTTATCCTTCAGAAGGAAGAGGCTTCCGGTGCTCGGATCGTAGGCCGCTATCGGCGACATCGCAGTTCCAGCAGGGATCCTGGTGCCATCCGCTTGTGCATCGGTCAATGTGGCCAGAATGTCCAGGTACCCCGCTCCCCTGGTGAGCAGGTCGTTATGTGCGGTATAGGTGACGCCGGTCGCACTGTCAGTCACGGTGCTGGTCTCAGGCAGGTAACTGCGATTTGCATTTCGCATGAGCAAGGCTTTTGCCTGATCTGGTGTTAATTCCGGCTCCGCCTGCAAAAGCAAGGCTGCCGCCCCGCTAGCTACACCTGTAGCCATACTCGTACCGCTAAGCGGAAAGTAGTTTTCCGACGGTTTGCTGTTGCCTTTGGTGATGTAAAAGCGATTGAGGGTGACAAAGCTGGGATTGTTGATGGACAACCTGTCGTTCTCGAACAGCAAGCTGCTGACGAGATTGCCCGGGGCAACCAGATCTGGCTTGGCTACGTGGTCGATGAAGGACGGACCCTTGGAGCTGTAGCTGGCCATTGCATCATCCTGGATCTGCGGTGTCCCTAAAGTCCGGACGGCACCCACAGTGATGGCATAGGGGTCGTTGCCGGGCGCTTCGATCGTTCCGTAACCCTCTCCGTTCAAGGCGAGGTCGCGGCCATCGTTGCCTGCCGCGGCCACAACCATGATTCCAGCTTTCCAGGCCTTCTCTACTTCCTGGCAGAGCGGGTCAAGCTTATAGCTCTCGTAAATTGGTCTACCCAACGATAAACTAATAATTCGGATATTATATGTGTCTTTCAGAGCAATCGCGGTTTCGATGGCGTTGATTACGCCCGAATCCGTACCCCGCCCATTCTCATCGAGCACACGAAGATTGATCAGGTTCGCATTCGGTGCAACACCAGAGAAGGTGCGGAAATACCTCTTCCCGGTCGATTCACTGCCGTTGCCAGCGATCAGGCCCGCCACGTGCGTACCATGCCCGTAGTAGTCGCTGGCATCATCTGGAGAAGAGGGGACAAAGCTCTGGCTGTAGACAACACGTGTTCGGTTCTTCCTTTTGCCCGAGCCTGAGAGGTCATTGACCTGATTGATACCGCTATCGATAACAGCTACGCCGACTCCGGTGCCATCATAGCCCTCCCCCCACACTTGAGGAGCGTTGATGGGCTCAGTCGTGTACTCGCCACTGGTGCTGATTGGCGGTGTGCCGGAGGGCTTTAGGAACAACGACGTCGCAGCCTCCTGTCTGGCACCTAAGGGACGGTCGAGCGAGATGTAGGTTACATTCGCGTTTTCTGACAATGCTTGCAGCGAGGACGTCGGGATGCGGGCCGCTACGGCCTTAATCCCATGCAGTTTGTGATCGACAGACCCATCTATACCATTGAGACGGCTAGTTTCCGCGTCGCTCGGGTCAGTCCTGTACTGGATGATTACAGAGACCTCGGGAGAAGTCGCAGCCATGGCATCGGAGGAGAGCTTACCCGCTTTATCCTGCGCCCCAGCAAAACCAGTGAGGTACAGAAATCCGGCGGTGTAGAACACAGATCGTACAAGCTTAGGCAAATAGGTCAAGGGAAGGCTCCAAAGTGAGTAAGTAATCTGGAGGTAGGGTGGATCCCAGATACCGACAGGTTAGGCGCAGGGCGTTGGTCAAGCTATCACGCAGGAGTTGTATGCCTACCCAGGTGCCCGGCCGTGCCACGCCAACGGTTCCGCTGAGAGCTTACCTGCGGTGCGACGCCCCCTCGAGGTCAGACGCGTCCCGAGGGCTCCGGTAAGGACGTAGGCCTCCTCCTGCGTATGCGACGTCAGGAGTTTCCCTGAGCACTTCAATGAAGGCCTGGTTCTGCGTTCTAATGCTAGCTGGATCTCCGGGGACGCGGGAGGGATAGACGCGGGCCATTGAGTGTTCGAGAAGAACCTCGGGAGGGGCTGGAAGCGTACGCAGCAGGGCTAAAGTAGCAGGATGACGTGCCTGCTGGCTAATCCCACTTACCGGGAGGCATTCGGCGATCCGTCCTTTGTCTAATACAGCTAAACGTTGACAAAGCTGCAGCACGGACAACAAATCGTGAGAGATATAGAGCAGAGTCGTTCCATCATCATGATTTGCTTGACGCAGCAAATGAAGAATCTCTACCTGGGTACTGGGGTCGAGGGCACTCGTTGGCTCATCCGCGATCAGAAGCGCAGGACGATGCAAGAGCGCAAGCGCAATGACCGCCCGCTGTGCTTGTCCAACACTAACTTCTCCAGGCTTTCTAGCCAGAAAACTGTCCTCCGGGGGGAGGTGAACCTGGCACATCAGTTCCTTGAGACGCGGCCCAAGCTGGCTAGAAGTGCCACTCTCGTGAGCCTTCCAAGCTTCCTCGAAATGCGCGCGCAATGACAACGCGCCATTGAGAGCGCTCATTGGGCTCTGGGGCACCAACGCGACGCACTTTCCCCGAAGGCGGCGCGCATCTCGTTCCTTGATGGACAGGATATTCTGCCCCGCTAGTAGGACCTCCCCTTTCGTCCAGCCGCGACGCCACGGCAGGAGACCCATGAGCGCCAGAACCAGCGTGCTCTTCCCTGCCCCACTGGTTCCAACCAGCCCCAATCGTTCGCCCCTTTGGAGCTCGAACTGGACTCCCCCCAGAACACGTTGGTCCCCGTACCCTGCGTCCAAGTTAACACTCAGTAATAGATCGCTCACCGTGCCGCTCTCCAGTGAATCATGTCGATGTTGGATACAACACCTGGCGGCAGCACCGATAACTCGACTCCGGCCAGTAAGGGGGAGACCGCATACAGCATGTTCGGATATACGAGATAGATAAATGGCTGCTGCTCAAAGACGATCTGTTGAACGTGATCCACGGCACGCTTCCGATCTCTCTCGTTCAGCGTCTCCGCCTGAAATTGCATCAGTTTATCTATTTCGGCTTCCCAGTCTGTTGCAGGTGCTTTTTCAGAAGGATTCCACTGGTGATTGGGTGACGAACTCAGCCAGACATTCATCATCGAGCTAGGATCGGGGTCAACGTTTGACAGCCCCAGCAGTGCCGCTTCATAGGTTTGTGTATGCATGAGTCGGTCAATTAGAGCCGGGAAGTCCAGTGTCACAACCGTTATCTTCATCCCGAGAACTTCCAGATCCTGTTGGATCAAGGCGGCCATTCGTTCCCGCGAGCGATTTCCCGTGTTCGTCAAAATGGAAAACTTCACCTGATGGCCCTGGCGATCTACGAGCTTACCGGCGTCCTTGTGAAATCCCTCTCTTTGCAGCATCTCTCCGGCTTGTCTACTATCCTCAGGAATGCTCTGAAGGCGCTGGTTGTACCACGTCGCATTCGCAGGCGAGATGAACCCATTTGCTGGCGTTGCATGCCCGTCATAGGCGATCCGTGCCAGGTCCGCCCTATGAATCGCCTGCGAGACCGCCATACGAAACACGCGGCTCTGAAACCATTCCTTCTCCCATGTGGGGAGGGCAGACCCGGACGCTTGATTGAACCACAGCTGTTCTGTATTCAGAGAGGGTCCGAGATCGTGTACGCTCTGGACCTTCTTCCCTGCCAGGAAGCTGTAGCTCTCTGCGGGGAGGCTGTCCATCAGATCGTATTGACCCCTCATAAATCGGAGCTGGTCCTGTTCGCGGTTGCTTAAAATGTCAAGACGCAACGTGGCAACATAAGGCAATTGAGCACCGGAGGAATCGTGCCTCCAGTAACGAGGATTGCGTTGAAGGCGGATAAACTCCCCGCGACGGTACTCAGAAAGCATGTAAGAACCTGCTGTGACCAGGCTGGCGCTCGGCCGATTCGCCGGTTCGATGGCGATCTCATCAAAGAGCTTTCCGATCGATACCACCCGCTTGGGAAGGTGGACTCTCACCGTGAGTGGGTCAGGGGTGTCAACGGATACTTCTCGGGGTGAGAGGAATTCTTCTGCAACCGGCGCCGCCGTGGCCGGATCCAACACACGTTTCAGCGTAGAGGCAACATCGACCGCACCAAGTGGGGAGTCGTCAGAGAACCGCAGCCCGCTTCGCAGATGAAAGACGACCAAGCGCCCATCGGGTGAGAGACTCCATGATTCCGCGAGAGCAGGTTCGAGTTTCTGTGTACGCCTATTCATTCGCAGCAGAACGCCGCCGGTAAGATACCTCACCATCTCAGAAGCCTGATCGTCCACCTTGGCCGGATCCAGAGTTTTAGGATCGTACTTCAACGACCACGCTATCTCTGTGGGGCCGCTTGGGCCTTGAGCACAGACGATGGTGCCGGGCGCGAACGATAGCACGGTGATGATAAAGAGTTTTTTATGACAAGGTTGCATCATTACACCTCAAAGACGAGTAGTTCGAGAAGAAGAAGGGTGACTACAAGGAGGAGGATGGGCAGGAAGACCCACCCGGAGCTAGCGAGAACGGCGGAGTTCTCTAGAGCGAGCAACATAGACCCCCAGGATGGAAGTGGTTCACCGATACCTAGGCCCAGAGTTCCGAGATTCGCCTCGGCGACGATGCAGGCTGGAATGCAGATCAGAAACTGAGACAACAACAATGGAAGAAGGTGAGGCAGAATGTGCCGGCGTGCCAGCTGTCTGGTTCGCAGACCAGCAGCCCGCCCTTGGATAAGCCAGGCAGAATTGATAACTGCGAAGGTACGGGCGTAGGTCACGCGAGCGTATGCTGGCCAGCCCAAGACAGCGAGCAGAAAAAACGTTACGACGGCAGAGTTAATCGGAGCCAAGGTGAGGGGCAACGCCGATCGTACTATCATGAGGAGAAACAACCAGGGAAGCGTTAGGAATAGATCACAGAGATACATCAAACACGCAGCCCAACCTCGCGGTGCAAAGGCGGCAGTCACACCGATACCGGCGGCGATACAGGTGGCGAGAGCCGAAGCAATTGTCGCCCCAACCAATCCAAGCAAGGACGCCGCAGCAACGCGTGTGGAGCGATCCCGACCGAGTTCATCGGTGCCTGTCCAATGCTCCGGGGATGAACCCACAGCGATGTGTTGACGATCCTGCGCCGCGTAGCTCACGGGGGATCGCAGAAGTACAAACAACGCGGCTACGGTGAGTCCAAGGAGGAATGCCAATGCACTTATCCGCATTGGACTGTTTCCAGTCGACGCGCAGGTTCCGCAAATATGCTGACGACCCCGATGCACGTCGCCATGAGCATCGTTACTGCCAGCAACACAGGAAGATCACGGTTCATTGCCGCCGACCATGCAAGTTGGCCAAGTCCGGGGACATTGAAAACAACTTCCAGGGGAACAAGCGCACTGAGGGCAACCACGAAGGACATTGCCGAGAGCGCAAGTAGCTCGGTCCTCAGGGTAGGGAGCAGGTGTACCCACATAATCCGGTGCACAGCAATTCCCTGAGCTCTTGCATAGAGTAAATGAGGTGCCTTCCACATTTGGCGAAGAAGCCTATAAGCAAACTTAAAATCTCTTACGCCAACCAGTGACGTCAAGACGAGAAGTGGACCTCCCACGTTCAGAAGTAAGCATGTGGTAGCCATGGCCCCGAGAGGGATGGCTAAGAAAATCGCGGTTGGCCCTGCAACCAGCACCTCTCCTGAAGATCCTCGTAGGGCGCTCAGCGGGAGAGCGATGGTGAAGGCTAGCAACCAGCCACATCCCACTCCGCGCATCAGAAGTTTCGCTGTAACCCCAACACGGGATCCAACTAACCCTGCTACTGGCACATCATACTGCCGGGATCGACCGAAATCCCGGTGCCACCATCCAGTCAGCAGCGACCGTGCTAACCCCACTACCGACCCTTGCTGATCCTGCTGAATTCTGAGCGCGGCTCGAATTTCGTTACCGTATTGAGCATCCATCTCCCGGCCATCCGCGAAGTAGCCCGGGGCAAAGCGTACCAGAGCTATCGTTCCCAGCGCCGCCAGGAACAACAGAGAGACGAACCGGGCCACACGTGCAAACATAAGACCAGCAATTCTCATCCCACCCCTACGACTTCACCGGGCACCTCAACGCTAGCTTGTACTTCGTAATGCGCCCGCTTGTCCAAGTACATGCGCCTATCGGCCGCTGCAAGCAACTGTTCCGCCGTATCACCGTCCGCTGGATAGAAGGATGCTCCAAGGCTGGCAGAGACGGTAGCTTCTAGACCGGCTCTCCAGCAGGCCGCCGCTACGGTGGTTGCAAAAGACGCCAATCTGTCAGGTGCCGACTTTTCATCCATGCTCGGAATCAAAAAGACAAACTCGTCACCACCAATCCGAGCGATCGTATCGTACGCTCGACAGTTCTGGCGGAATCCATCCGCCACGGAGGTCAGAAGCATGTCTCCAACCATATGCCCGCGACGATCATTGACCTCTTTGAATGAATTGAGATCGCATACTATTACAGCCAAGCCATCACCCGTGCGCCTACACCTGTTCAGTTCCGTTTCGAGTTGAAGGAAGAGCCGTCTTGCGTTGGGAAGATTGGTGAGGTAGTCCGTTTCTGCATCGTTCTCTGCACGTCGGAAGCGAAGCGCATTCTGCAACGATAATGACAGTTTGGACTCCATCGCCCGCAAGATGCGGAGGTGGTCTCTGGAGAAGGAGTCCGCTTGGACCGCGTACAGCGTCAGTACACCGATAATCGCTTTCTGCAGGTCAAAAAGAGGTATAGATAAGGCGGTGCGCAGCCCTGCGCGTTGCTCTGGCCTGCTGTGATAGCTCGGCTCGAGAGCGGCATTTCCATTCAGAATGGCCTTACCATTTTGGGCAACCCAACCTGAGATACCCTCACCAAACGGAATAGGTTGCGCAGAGAAGCACTTCGAATCTTCACCATCCACATACTGCACTACCAGCGCATCTCCGGCCCTCAAATACAGCACACAGGAATCAAAAGGGATGAGACTATGCAGTCGGGATGCCATGACCGAGATCGTCTCGTTTAAGCTAAGCGAATTACCCAGAGAGTGACTCATCTCGAATATGGCCTGAGCTTCCTGGCTCGCGGCAGCTATGAGATTAAGAGATGTGATCCCATTCGATCTATCCCCTCCATGTTCAACTCCGCCTTCCAACGCGGATTGAGCCGCCTCCGTTCCGGCACCGCCTTGTTCTAGGCCCGCCCCTGGGGATTGACCCCGCCAGACTTCGATCCCCGTGTTCAGCGGCCCAAAGTTACTCAGATCTTCGCTCCGCGCTTGCCTCTCCGCTCTCCCATAATGCTGCTCCAATACCTCTACTACGCGCGGGTCGAACTGGGTGCCAGCAAGGCTCCTGATAAGTTCCATTGCCTGAGCCGGCGGCATCGCTTTGCGATAAGGCCTGTCCGAAGCTAAGGCATCGAAACAATCCACCACCGTGAGAATGCGCGCCCCGATTGGAATCTCTTCTCCTTTGAGACCATCCGGGTACCCCTTGCCGTTCCACCACTCGTGGTGTGACCGCACAATGGGTACCACGGGATAGGGAAACCGGACACGTTCCAAGATGTCAGCCCCCACAACAGGGTGGATTTTCATTTTTTCAAACTCTTCTTGAGTAAGCTTCCCCGGCTTGTTGATGATGTGCTCCGGAACGGCAAGCTTGCCTATATCGTGGAGAAACGCCGCGGTATGCAGCGCCTTCATTTCAGACCTACTAAGCTGAAGAGCCTGGCCCATCCCTGTTACATATTCACGCACTCGAAAAAGGTGATCATGCGTGTTCTGGTCTTTCGCTTCGATTGCCATTGCCAGACCCTCGATCGTGCGCAGATGTAGCGCCTCCATCTCCTCCAGATGCTGCTGCCGCTCTCCCATGCGAGTCATCTGAGCCTTGTAGGAGCGATACACGGTGTAGACCATGGGGATCAGCAACATCGACGTGGCCCAACCGAACCGGGAGCTGATCAGGTCAGCGAGTACTGCCAGAACCGCCCCGACTACATAAAAGGGCAGGTACCACGGGAATTCTGCTTTCCACAGTGCAAGGGGACTGCCCCCCTTAGCGGAGGAGATTACCAACGCGACTGAGATTGTGCTGAAAAAGAAATAAACGATCGCGGCAATCGATAATGCAGGTGCAAAGGCCATATGATATCGGAGCAACACGGTATAGATCAGGAAGGCCGCAGCCGTGGAGCACATCGCATTGGCTATGTTGAAGGCCATCTGCACCGCAGAAAACAACTTAATCACGCGAACTCTACATTGTGCTGCCGCCGACATTGCCGCCAATAGGATTGCCTGCGCCGGTGACAGTTGCATGATCGCAAGGAGAATAAAAGGAAAGTTCAAAGACATCGTGCCATCGCCGCGTGGAAGCGCAACCTTCAACCCGGAACTAAGCAGGATAGCTGCCAGAAACACTGCAAATTGCAGCCACGAATGGCTCGGGGACCGAAGCGTCCAAATCGTCGCCACCGTCGCGGATACGATCATGAACCAAACGAGAAGTATTGTCTTAACGGGCATTGTTGCTCCGTGACGTAATCATGGATCTACCGTAAGGAGAGCGCTCCGTCCTTGTAGTCACTACGCTAGAGAGGGTCCAAGGAAACGTATATAGCGCCGAAGTTGTAAGGGGCGGCCAAGCGGTGAAGGTGGTCGTCGTGAGCAGGATACGGAGTTCTACCGTCCCTCCTTCGTGGTATGGGATCCGTGCGATCGCCGCCCCTAGACTCGCATAGGAAGAACATCATCCTGACTCGTCCCCGGCTCGTCCGGCTTTCACACCGCACGCAAACCGGGCCAATCTCTATGCGCGCTAAAACCTCTTCTACTCCTACGTTTTCAATGACTGAAGCAATGACGTGGCGTCAGCTTAGCTCGTCGAGCATCCACTAATGAGCACACACTCGCCCGTTGCCTTTACACCGCTGCGGCTCCTCGTCGGAGCAACTTTATTATCGGCAGGATTTGTGATGGGCTTGGGGTCAGGCCGTCACCTTCAATCCATGCGCTCCACTGACGACTCTGCGGAGCAAGCCAGAAGCACGATTCTTCCCCCCAGGAGCACAGGTGTTTGGCACACCCAGGGAGCGTCCCTGCTTGATTCCGGGGGGAGGACCGTTAAGATGGTCGGTCTTAACTGGAGCGGGTTCGAAACGGTCAACGGCGTACCTGGAGGCTTGAAGGAACGCGATTACAAAGAGGTGCTTGAGAACATCCAGAACAGCGGCTTCAATGTGGTTAGGCTTCCTTTGTCCAACGAGATGGTGGAGAGCCCTAGAGTTCCAACTGATATTGGATACCTCGGCCAAAAGGGGCCCATAAATCAGGACCTGAAGGATCTCACCTCTATGGAGATACTAGATAAGGTGGTCTCCTATTCACAGGCTATCGGCTTGAAGCTGATCCTAGATAATCATCGATCAGACGCCGGCGGCGGACCGCAAGAGAATGGGTTGTGGTTTACGCCAGAATATCCAGAGTCATCATGGCTGAAAGACTGGGTCGGCCTGGCGAGGCGCTATGCGAACACTCCCTCGGTGATCGGCTTTGATCTCCGTAACGAGCCACATGGAGCGAATGGAAGTGGAGCTTGTTGGGATTGTGGCGGCCCGCGTGACTGGCACCTAGCAGCCCAACGAGCGGGTAATGCGATTCAGAGGGAGAACGGCGGTCTCCTCATCATTGTAGAAGGTACCGACGAATACCGAGGCGACCGATACTGGTGGGGCTCCAATCTAGAGGGGGTGCGGAAGTCTCCGGTGGAGCTTGCTCTCCCGAATCATCTTGTATACTCCGCGCACGAGTACGGGCCGATGGAGTACCCGCAACCGTGGTTCACTCCCGCCTTGAGCGCACGAGCTTTGGAGCAGCTTTGGGTGAAGCACTGGGCCTTCATTAGTGATCTGCAGATTGCCCCTGTGTATCTTGGCGAATTTGGAACAACAAACGATGCCGCTTCCATCGAGTCCACCCAGAGTGATCTCAGGGGCAATGGTTCAGTACCCTCGTCTCCTTTTTGTCGAATAGATCGATGATTGGTTGGACTTACTGGTCAGCCAACGGAGAGGACCGATACGCCTACTTCGACCACAGCTATTCCCAGAATCAGAGCTCTCAGGCCAAAGTGTCACTGCTGGACGCGCTGAGCAGTGTCACAGCCGTGGACGTCGCTCCCCGGACGCCAGGCCCATCAACTGCTGACTGCAGTCTCACCTTAGGAAGAGTATCGGTCCACAGGTCCGCTGCCATAGCCCCAGAAATTCCCACATATCCAGACCTTGGGGATACGACGCCGGGTCTTTCCTCGCGGAACTGTCCTACCGCTCTCCTACCTTGCCTTAATGTTAGCGCCACTAACGCAGGTCAGTCACCCTATCTCCCCCACCTAAAGCTCAGAAAGAAGGTCTCGGCAGCTGAGAATACCAGGGATGCCGTCGCTAGTGCCGCCGAGAGAGTGCCTGAGAGATAGTGTCAACCATTCATCGAGGACGAAGAAATGCACATGCCCGTTAACAGATTCGCACGCTTCACACGAGATTTGCCTGAACGTTATAGGCGTAAAGCGCGAGTGCCGTTCGCTGGCAACCCTCTTCCGATGTGGATTCACGACGTAGAGTCCCTGCGTTTCCTCGAGGTGAATGAAAGTGCAGCGGATCAGTATGGGTATACTCGCGCCGAATTCCTGTCCCTCACACTCAATGACATTCTGCCGGTTCAGCATATCGAAGTCGCACAGGAGGTGGTCCGCGGTGGCGACTTGGACAGCGCCTGCGTTCACCTCAAGAAAGATGGAACACCTATCCATGTCACGCTTCGAACCAATGAGGTCCGCTTTAAGGGAAGACATGGGAGGTATGTGGTGGCTGAAAACATCACAGAGCGGTTGCAGTTGCACGCCAGACTTATTCAACTAGCTCACCACGATGCGCTTACCGGGCTGCCCAACAGGCTGGCGCTTGAGCAAAGGATGAAGCAAAGCCTTACTGCAGCGACGGAGCGGGGCCATCGGTCCGCTATCATCTGTCTGGACCTCGATCGCTTCAAGCACGTGAATGACCGCTATGGGCATTCGGTCGGAGACGAGTGCCTCAAGCGGGCGGGGAACATGCTGATCCGTCGGCTCCGTGGTATGGACACCGTGGCTCGTACTGGAGGAGAAGAGTTCACCATTGTGTTGGCCGAGGTGGAAAGCGTGGCGGCCGCCGGGATGGTTGCCAAGGCACTCCTGCAGGTGTTTTCGTTGCCAGTCAAAGTTGCGGAACACGAGATTTTGCTGGGAGCCAGTTTGGGCGTAGCCGTGTTTCCAGATCATGGAATAGACGGTCCTGAACTCTGGCGAAGAGCTGACGTGGCTATGTACCGAGCCAAGCGAGCCGGCGGGAACCGTCACGTAATGCTAAGTGCGAACATCACCTCCGCGCTAGCTGAAACAATTGATATTGAAGCGCATATGCACTCCACCTTGGAAAGGGAACAGTTTCGTCTCGATTACCAGCCTCACTACAGCATGGACGGGCAGATCTGTGGACTGGAAGCGTTGCTGCGTGTTCCTGATCTAAATCTTGACCCTATCAGCCCCGATCGTTTTATTCCCATGGCAGAAGAGAATGGACTTATTCACCCGCTAGGCAAATGGGTCCTCGAGGAAGCCTGTCGCCGATTGATGGCGTTGAACTCCCTACGACCGAACCCCATTAGCATGACCATAAATTTGTCGCCCTTACAGCTGATGCGCCCAGAGTTTCCTAGGGAAGTTCAAGAAGCTGTCGCGAGGTCCGGCATAGATCCAGCTTGGCTGGAGATGGAAATCAGCGAAAGAATCGTTCTAAACTTCGAAGGGATAGTGACGCCGATGACGCAGCTCGCGGCAATGGGTGTCCGTTTCACATTGGATGACTTCGGCACGGGCTACTCCTCTTTGCAGCATTTGCTTCAGCTGCCTATCTCAACTCTCAAGATGGACCGCGCTTTCATTCAGCAGCTAAGCGATTCCAGTCGCAGCTATTCCATTGTGAAAGCGGTCATTTCGATGGGCCACAGCTTGAATATGCAGGTGATTGCAAAAGGCGTCGAAAATGAGGACCAAATAACGGTTCTCCGGGAACTCGGCTGCGACGGTATGCAGGGCTTCTTGTTATCGCGACCATTGTCCCCTGAGGCCTTGGAGGCTCTGTTTTGGTAAGTGGGTAGCACCAAGGCTCTACCGGGGAGTGGCGGCGCCATCACTGGGAACCGGTCGGCATCACGGGCGTACACCTAAGCTGTTTCGTGGCTTCCTGATGGAAGCCCTCACGTGTGGCTCTGAGTTGTCCGCTAGACTCCGCATGGTGGCGATGTGTGCGGAGACGTCCATGCAAACCGCCCGACTTGGAACCCCAGACCAATACGAGACGCGGTATTTGAACCGCGTAATGCGAAAGGTGTATTGAAGAATTTGAGCTGCAACGGTAAACACAAGAGAGGTCTCTCTCCAGATGCAACATGTAGACCAACCAAAGCTGATTACCTTGGCCCCTCAGACGAGGGGCCTTTTTTTCACGTTGATGTTTGGGCCGGATGCGAAGTCCTCGCGCGGCATTCTGGATTTAGTTACCTGCTACTGGGTATTTCGTCCTGGCAACACCGGAGCGCTCTTTTCGACCTGTGATGATAAGCCCTAAATGCCTCAAGGAAGCGCGTTGTCTCCTTAGTCTCGGCTGAGCTATCTGGGCCACGCGTTGGTGGAGAATCGTAACGGCCTGATCGCGGCCGCCATGGTGACCCACGCCGATGGCCATGCCGAACGCGATGCCGCCCTGCTGCTGCTCCACGGGA
>JAABUW010002763.1_pt1 | contig 26150 bp, 27 predicted proteins | sample 5560081 | NCBI WGS metagenome assembly JAABUW01 (sample SAMN10711882, study PRJNA513363) | rock metagenome | isolation source: Antarctica rocks | place: Antarctica: Victoria Land, Knobhead sud | reverse complement strand
TGGATCTTTTGCCCTAGCTTCGAATCTAGCGCCTGCTAAGAGCGCTTGCCTCAGATTTCGCCTTCCAACACATGCATCTTGTTTCTCGGTTCTGGGTAAATCCACGCGCTGATCTTTGGAAGTGTTAGCTAGTTCCAACACCGGGCGCCTTCTCCATTATATATACAAATAACGACCACCTGGACCACAGTCTCAAGCTGAGACCTAAGACCTAAGGCCAACTCAGGTGGAACAAGATTTCGGTTGATGGCCCTTCATTTCTCCAAATCAGCGAAAGGTCGTTAATGTGATACAGCATGTGAACGAGAGGGGAAACAGAGACGCGCGTACTCTCTTCTCGTGCCTACAAGTCAATTCGCTCTTGTTCGAGGAAGCAACAATTTGTCTCTGGAGATATGAACCTCCAATCCTGGCACTCACGGATGCTTCAAAAGGTTCTGACCAGTGTCAGTACTATGCAGACAAGATAGCAGTTCTAAATCATGAGGGCGGAGGATAGGAGCTCTACCTACTGCCATCGGACTTGAAATTCCCTCGGCTAGAAGAGTTGAGGATTGCTTGTTGCAATGCGGCCGGGGAATACCACCTCTACCTACGTATACTGCATCAAAAGCAAGGACGATCAGCACGATTCAAGCACTCCTCACAGCAAAACAATAGTCCACACGAAGAAGGCTGGCCGCCCCAGGAAGTCATTGGACACTCCAACTAGATTTGGATCTTCGAACATTCTCGAGCTGCTATCTTAAGAGCCTAAGGACACTCAATGGCTGCATATCCAACAAGCTCTAACTCATATGAATGTCAGCAATCGTCTCCTCCCAATTGCTAGCAGTCTTGCTGACTGGTCTTAGGCAGGAGGTCCTCTGTTACAACGCTTTGCCTTACAGTTTGGACTATCACGGATATGTTACTACGATTCCTCGAGTCGGCACCCTGGATCACAGATCTCACGCTTCGCTTCGACAATGGTCCATACGAAGATGAACCGTTCAAGATTCTCGATGATGTGTTCGTCCACTTGGCGGAAAGGCAGCACATGCAGAACCTCTGCATAGAAAACAGCGTCCTGACGATAAGCACTACCCGGGAAATTTAGGACGAGTTACGCAGCCATTCCAAAATCTGCCAGTTCTCAGGTGTCTAGCCGATAATGACGCTTTCGACCAGCTGGTCCCATATCTTCCGGTAAAGCACAACTCTGTTTGTATCGCCTGTCATTGCAAGTCGATTTTGGGATAATACGCTTCGTCATCAGCCGTTGGTAGCATATCACCAATATCAGCTATCCCGATTTCACTGGAGCACAACGCCATTCTGGGTAATGTTGTGCGCACACATCCTCGAAATTGACTCGCTTCTTGAGAAACAGTCTCTCATATTGGGTCATCTCTGACTGACTCTTTCTTGATAATGGCTTCGTGATGTGGAGTAATTCCATTTTTTCTATCTTTCCTTACTCCACAGGGATGTTTCAGGATGTTGTTCAACTATCTCATCGGCAATGCTAACTCCATAGCGCGCACAGAAGCTCAAGGTACTGCATATGTGCTTGCTGAGTCTACAGTCCGGAGCAAATGATGCTATTGCGTGCGGCACGAATCGAACCACATTGGCGATAATTTTCAACCACGCAGGTTCCTACTTGTATCTGTTACTACTTGTGATAGTCACCGAGATTAAAGCAACTACAGAGTCCGTCTTTTGTATATATACGACAGATACAGAAACCGAGTTGGTCCATTGAGATCTGTTACAGATAAATATATTGAGGAGTTTTCAGCTCCCTCGCCAAAGTTAATGATTTTCAATTTGACATCTACGAAGGCACAGAGCTTCGAGTGCGTTCCTTACGACACCTTGGCGAGGCTTAATCTAGACTGGAGGTGTGTCAACTCCCCAATATTTGTGATTGTGCGCAGCTTGAGCCTTCGGGACCGCCGATTTTATCACAGCTTACGAGCCTGGAGTTTGATAGAGGCCGTTTTGAGCATCTATTCGAAACCATTGACAGTGCTTGCTACATCAACAGATGCTTCCTGTATCGACAGGTGCTTCCTGTATCGACAGGTGCTTGCTACAACAACAGATGCTTCCTCGGCCAACAGGTGCTTCCTCGGCCGACAGGTGCTTCTTCGGCCAACAGGTGCTTCCCCGGCCAACAGGTGCTTGCTCGACCAACAGCGTGCTTCAGCATGCTCCCACGTTTGAAGAATTCCATTATTAACGGGACTAAGAATTCAGTGATCGTATTATCGAGAGGCTCTTGAAGTGGAGATTTTTGCGCGTCGACTTCAAGAGCAATGGGATTGGTGGAGCAAACACCGAGAGCAATGGACGCAGTGGAGAAACTCAAAATCAGGAGAGGATGGAAACAAATGGACGTGGCGGAGAACCCTCAATGGCAATGGAGAGTACGGATCCAGAATAACGAGATTTGATCACGGTGCAATGAAGTCGATATCAAGCTACTACAAAAGATGAGCCATGGTTATATTCACATCAGTACATAGGACGAGAATGATGGTTTGCGATTGAAGTCCTCAAGGCTACATCTAATCGTACGAACCGCAAAACGAGACAGTTCGTACTCGGAAGATTTCGCATCGACAGAGTCTGGTGGGCTATCTTCGTGCACATACCCGTTAGGCCAAACAAGAAGACAAGAACGATGATGGATTATGGTTATGACTGATATGATTGGTAGACTGAGATGCATATGATATGGGTACAATCCGGCACGTAATGAGCAGAGCTATGTTTGGAAATGTGGAGAGTGCGGCTGAGATGTATACGCAGACATAGGTGGGTAGATAGCGAGGAGAGCGCTGTTCGCTGCAATGGACATCGAGGAAATAAACACCACTCTAATGATCAGGTAGAAGGGGGAGCATACAGTCCGCAGTCGTAAATGATAGATGGGTAGAAAATGCGTTTGACTTGGTTAATTCCAATCTTACGTTTCAGTTAAATTCTACTATCTTCGTAGCGAACGACGTGTTTTGATTTGCAATGGAGGTATCAACGCTAGTTCCATACCCTAACACCGCATCTATATTCTTCATTAATGTAATTGTTGCCATCCGGATCGCTGACGCATAGATAATTGGGATCGACTTGGTGCTCTGAGTTGCTGTCTTTACCCCATGTGCTCCCTCCACTAACGCTGATAACGATTGTTTTGCAACTCCCTCCCACCCCCAATCCGTCGATACGATAGTCCCCACCAGCCCAGCTGTTACCATCACCCCTATTTCAGCCGCCGATATGCCTGGACGATAGATGGTGTTTACCGTGTCCAATGTCGCATCGCGCGGCGCTCATGTGCGTATGCGTGTAGTGTTCCTCCAACATGTTGATGCGTTGCAGGGCCGAGTGTTCGATTGGGGAGGGTGAGATGGTGTGGCATAAGTCTGCAGACGTACAAAAAAGCAGGAAATCTTGGAAGGGGATAGGGTATCATCGAATGAATTTGCACGATATGAACATCTTTGCCTGTGTCCAGGTTCAACATCGAGGTGAAATTGCTGAAAATTACGTAGGTCGGTAGTTCGGTAGGCCGAGAAATATTTGTAATGGTGTTCTCAAAACCGGCAAACGATGTTTGCGACCTCTTTTTCAAAGCCAATTGGCTCACCGCCCTCAATGCTGATGAAACTCTTCATCATCTCATGATTCGATCTCTGGTACGAGATTCTCCCTTCCCGGAAAAATGGCCGTCTGACCGTCTCCTCTGTATATCTTGCCCTATGCCCCATGTCCATTATATACTCGTTTTCTTCGGGCCGAGAGCTAAAGTCTATTAGCCACTGGCCAAAGGCTTGACTGCTCGGTCTGGACAAGAGGCGTGTTGCCCAGGCGACAATGCCATCGTCGGATTTCCGCATCGATTCGGCATGAGTACGAAGGAGTATTTTGAAGATTGAGATGGCTGTAGCATCGGCGTATTCGTCGTCTTTGGCAGTAATGGAGATGGCTGCCCGGAAGACATCCTGTGGAAGCTCAAAGGGCGCCTCATGCGGCAACGTATTACGCATCTGAGAGATGCGATCAGCAGCCCAAGCGAGTACCAACAAAGCCGTTGGATTTCGCTCCAGCACTGCATCCTTCATTCCTGCGTGGAAGGCGGCGTTAGAAAATGTTACTTCCTTCAAATTGAGGTTGTAGCACAATATCCGTAGGTTCTGGATTTTCGAATCGGTCCATGGGGCGCCCTGAAGACAAGCATCTGGAAGCGTCACCACGACACTAGGCTCAATCTCGAGATTTGGCATGCTGCCGTCGTCAAAACGGGGGTCGTGTCCGGTGTAGGTAAGCCGAGCGGAGCGGACGAGAGGCCAAGAGTAGTCAAGGAAAATCTTGCAGCCGTCAAGGCTGGTGGCGTCAAATGTTGTACGCTGGAGTGGCGGGTTTTCGATCAAGTCGTCTAGGGTATGCTGGTCTTCAGGTCTTAAGGGCAAATTCAGGTCTTGGAACAGGTCGTAACAAGTAGCAGCAAGAAGCTGTGAGAAGCATTCCCTCACGCGGGTAAAGGTTGACCAGCGTTGCGCGAGGATAAGCCGTTGAATTCTTTCTCGTTCTTCGGGACTCTGTTCTCTGAGATTGGCGGATTCGGCGAGTAGACGATATCGGGGAAGAGTTACGACGGGTTGGACTTTGACGTTGATAAATCGTAGAGGATGAGGGTTCCAGAAAGCTTGGAGGAGGGTGGCTTGTAGAAGGGTTTCGCTCGATAAGGCAGCGCCCAAAAGCCCGGAGGCGAGGGCCAGATTGGGCTCCAGACAATAGAGGTAGATGGATTGTAGCAGCTCATTGGGAAGAAGCAATAAATGGGGCTGGCCAGCTTTCCGAGTAGGTTGCGACATGGCGTTCTCAACAGGAAAGATTGTCTTTCTTTCAACGCGATCTGGAGTGCTAGAAGTGTATGTGCACTGAGTAAGAAGGCAGTATCTCTTGCATAGCCATGATGGCAATATCTTATGTATTCGCAATGTCAGACACGGTGTTTGCAATGTGGCCTTATTCAGCCATAAAGGAGGATTGGAGAGCCGAGGCAGCTACGTGGTACGTGTTGGTATCTTCAAACACCGTGCCTGGGGCGTGGACTGTTTCCAATATGGACGGAAGCTCAGCTCGATGTAGGATGAGGGAGCATGGGAGGAGGCTTGGTGCTAGTGGAGAAGGCCTTGGAGCAATATCCGATGGAGTGCCCAGCGGGGAGCTAACCGCTTAAAGGTAAAGCGCAAGAGTTCCGAATTCGTGATCCCAACACTGGATCGCAATTCGTAGACCGTTCAAACTCGGATTGATATTTGAATGGTAGGAGGAGTACTATTGAAGAGAAGCGGGTGAACCTAGCGGAGTTGTCTTGGCGAGCAGGAAGCCTCGTAAGGCGATCCGCGGCTTGGCAGCACCGCCCCGTACCGGTGGCTTGGCACCTTGGGTACTTAGCGTGGGTGGCTGGGGTGGCGCGGTGTGAATCTGAAACTTCCCCTCGAACAACATAGCATCCAAATCCGGGCTGAATTTTATAGGACTCTAGAAGTCCAGTTGATGGAGGCAGAGGACTGTTGCAATTTTCAAAGGTCTTTCACGTGCGCATGGCCAATCCAGACGTCGTTCTCTTTGGACGGAAGGACTCAAGCTGCTACTCTAATGTCATGACCTTGTTATCGTAACGCCGAAATTCGGTGAAAGTTTGAAGGTGTGTCAACCAATGCATTTTAACGCTACTTCCAAGGTACTGTACATAACAACGCCAAAAACACGCCGAGAGTTGTCCTTCCAAGCCCACACCCAGAATAACGGCATTCGGCACTCCAAACATGATCCATTGTTCACAATGTTGTCCTGTGTGCCGTGTAGCGTAAACTTCATTCAGTAGGTCCCCATTGAACGACACTGCTGAATGTCTTACTCTGCCCATCAGCAACAGCACGGGCAGTAAGGCCCCCATTCTTCTGAGATTGATGGTTTGGTCCAGGCTTCAATGTGTGGGTGGACAGATCAAAGCATCCCGTTTGAAGTGTTGCCGAGCAAAGGTCATACAATACCCTATTGCACATGTCGCAGTAGATTTGCTCTTTATTGGATAAGAAATCTGGCCCTCGGGCATTTGGATCCGTGCACACATCCTGAGCGCTGTGTCCTTCCCAATCGCTGACGACAAGACGGTTATCTTTGCAAGGATCGAATCCCTCCGTACGTTTCGCTACCGCTGACCTCTTCTTGGTTCCATAGGTCGGATACACCCCATTTCTCCCCTGTGACTCCTTACGCAGCCTGAGAATTTCATCTAAGCTTGGCCGGACGTTTGGACCTGGAGCGCAATTGACTTTTCCAGGATTGTTGATGATATTCGTGAGATCGGCGGGGTCGCTGCCGTCCTCTTGATACGCGACCGGAGGATCAAAAACGGGAATGCACTGCAGTTCGCTTGTGAGGTCAGCGCCCCAAGAATGGAATCGAGGCAAACTTTTGCAAAGAGAGTCCGGAGTGGCCTGGTATCCTGCGGCCCTGGCTTTGCTGGTGCCAAAGTCCTTTGCATGGAAGCTGAAGCCATAAGCCTTATTATGGCTACTGCTTGGGTCTTCAGGTGAATCGATCCACATGCAGCTAGGCGTAAATTGCTTGTTATTATCGTTCGGGACGGGCAGATTCGAAGGGTACCACTGTCCGCCGCAGGTCCTGCCTATATCGCCAAAGAATTGAAAATTGTCTCCCGAGGCCCAAGTGATCATGAGATATGCAATACAGATAGCATTGGAGCCTCCACTCGTCAATGCTACATACTCTGCCGGTTGATTGTTGCTGCCATCTATGTGCTCAACGGAGACGTCTTTGAAGTTACCCCCTTTGATAACCCCATGTTTTTCCCCACTCATGAATCCTAGTCGAGCTCCGTTAGGGTTGAACAGAGCGATGTTGGGTGTATGGCCTCCTGTATTTGATGCTCCATCACCAGCTTGGGCCAAGCCGGCGCTGACTCTGACGACCGTGTGAGCTGCCTGTTTGCTCGGAAAAAGCTCTTTACCGAGTGGGGCAAGAGCCAAGAAGGCAAAGAGGGCATTGATGCCTGCAGTTGACATGGCGAACCGTGGTAAGTTGCCTTGGTGCTTATTGAGATCCGAATGAGGAGCGCTGATGGTTTGACCTTGGGGTATACGTTAGGGTTGGTTGATGAATTATATCTCGTAAAGTATCAGCCAAAAAGATCCAATTAATCAAAAAGCAATGAATTTTTGACTATTAGAAGTCGATACTGGTCAAGAAGATGAGTTCAGGGCTACCGGGCCTCCTTATATATCTGGACGACTTTCCAAACACTGGATTCTTCTGTGCATACCATCCTCGAATTTCTTGACACGTATGATAGAGCCCCGAGGGAACGTCCTTCAACTGCGAAAGCTCATGGAAGTGGCTATGTCTGGTTGGAGTCTCATTCCGTCCGATTGCAATGTATACAGAATCGTGACGTCTGAAGAAAGTGAAACTCTCCGCAGCAACTGGAATCCTGTATTGACCGCAGTGTGGGAGACATGTCAGCGGCTTCATGAAAAGAAAAAGCCAAGACTTGTTGGTTCAATCGACTGAAACGAGGGATGGAATCCGATAGTGTGATGCTGAAGCGAACGAAAAATTATCAGCAAACAAGAAAAGCAGTTTGGTGAAGAGGATAGCCCGTCAAGTTGCAAAGGATTCAGAAGCCGCGGGCGGAGGTTGCTTAATCTTCACACGCCTTTATATTTCCTTCGAACGCCGCCACCTGCGCCTCAACCAGTCCCAACCAACCTTCAGCCCCCAAGGTCTAAATTGGTTCCTTGGCAATCAACAACGATTCCGGAATATGTTATTCCTGCCCTAAAAGCCTGACCCTACCTAGTGGAAAGACGTAAGGTCATACTCCATGTGAGTCTGGTTCCATGCACTACATATGGTAAAGCTCGCCGAATCAATGAAATGGAAAGTGTGACCCTGTGTGGTATAAAAGCATTATGGCAACAATTCCCATCCCTTTTCCTTTGTTTGCGTTTAGAAGGCACTGTATCTACTGATTCAACAACGTCAGATCAGGCCAGCACCTACTCTGACCGTTGATGCCACGCACTGCGCTCACTGCCTCGTTTCAACACCCTTCCTTCATCCATGCTGATGATATCATGATCCTTTTGATGTTGTTGCATACGTATCGGTACTGCCTTGTTTCAACATCCTTCCTCCATTCCTGGATCAGCGTCACCATGATCCTTTCTATGTTGTTGCGTGTGCTACGACCCTGCGGTTTGCTGTTTGATGGAGACAGTCTGGGCTGATTCTGGCCGTAGCTCACATACTCTGTAGGATTGAACGAACTGAGCTCGGCAGACATCCATATTCCAACATGCTACAACAATTTGAGGTCGACTGCGACTCATCCCTCATGTCACGAGTCGGAGAATGGAAAGGTGTCCTCTTTTCGACGAGTATAAAGCTCAGGACGTCTCGCACGTTCAGCATTCAATTTGACCATCATTTTTCCCAATAGGACAACATCCAGCTACATCGCTCTTTCAAACATTCGCAAAAATCATCAAGCTTCACTTGTGAGAAACATCCTAGCTTGACATCTTATTTTGTATCAGGATGCGTTTCTCCACCCATTCTCTGCTCCTCGCCTCAGCTTTAAGCAGCTTAGTGCCTCAATATCATGCTTTGCCCAATCCAAGCAAAGACCTTGTTCGCCGCGCTGGACCGATCGATCTAGACCCAGCAGCAGCTCCCCACCCTAACCCACATTCTGACCCACACACTAATCCCAACGACCCAAACAGCGGAGGCGGGCATCATGGCGGCTCATCAAATGCTGCAGGCGGATCTACTTTACATGGTAAGTACTCTTCAGCAGCCTGGGCTCGATCAGCTTTTTGGAAGAGTGAATGTAGACCTCTCTAATGTTGAGTAGATGACCCGGGTACTGGATATCCCAAGTTAGCGAACGATAATACTGGAGACGCGATCCGCCAGGGCGACACCGGCAAAAGCCCAGATGGCGCTCCGTATATCTTGACATCCATGAACCAGATCGACAAACAGATTCCACAAAATAAGAGAATCCCTGTATTCTTTACCGACCAGGGCCCCGAGACCGACGCTAAAGCCTTCATCACGGACGGAGTACAACCTTTGAATGGTCAGGGATTCACATTCGAGGACGCATTTACGCAACAGTGGTTCAAAGACAACAAGATCGGTCCAGCCGCAGGCGAGCCCAAAAACGCTGCCTATTGGTTGACGGTCTATCGAACCTCCAACGGTGATTTCACCCCTTTCTTTGCAAAAAAAAAAAAACACAGAAGACTTGAAGCTAACCTCGATGAATCAGCGCTATCACGCACAAGCACTGGAAGCAGAGTCTACGTCGCTCTGGACAGAAGTCAAGACCGTACCATTTTCTCCGGCGTCCAAACGTTTAAAGCTGATGGCTCAATCGATCACGTTGGTGAGTCCCAACTCAGCTCTTTCTCGTTGCTACTTTATCCCACCCTTGCTATCCACGCCATGGAAGGAAACCCTCTAGAATGATCATAGAAATACTGACATCCAGCAGGAAACGGCCAAGTCTGGGTCCAAGCGGAGCTTCCAGCACTCATGCGTAACACAAATACCCAACAAATCGTCTCCATATACAGAGACCAACAGGGTAAATGGCAGCAACATCTCGAATGGGATGTGAATAGAGTAAGTCACCAACCCATCCAATGCCCTCTTCCCAGCCGCTGATTGCCCCCAACAGCCAGGAGACAAGCCCCGCGACCATGTTCCCCAAGTACCCCTGGATTCCGCCACCTCGGTCGAACTTGTCCCAAACTCGGTCAAGCCTTCCTAGAGAGCTTACGGAAAACCACCTATAGCGCTCTCGGGTACAAACGTACGGCCTGTGCCTCAGGACCTCGAGGTCTCAGGACCCGCAGACCTTTTTCAAAACAGCCAAGCCGGCGAATCTCCCACAAACCCATCACCCCCTCCGGCTAAATGCACAGTACACCACCCCACCTCAGCCTGTCACTACAAAAGCACCTCGGCGTTTCAGTCTAGTCTTTTTGGAGTACACACGATCATTGGCTAGTAATAGAGTGAACAACACTCGGCGCTCCAAAGTATGATCATTGTATAATTAGTGCGGCAAATAGCAAACTTCATACAACTTATCACGATTACCGCACCCGTGTTAGCTTGGGCTCCGCGTCAGAGCCCTTTACACAAGCGCTCCAGGTATCAGCCCCCCCCGTGCATTCTAAAGCCAAGTAAGCCGTACCCCTGTAAAGAAGCGCTCCAGGCATCAGCCCCCCGCGCGTTAACTCCCCCGCGCGCAAGTCCCCCGTATCCAAACCCCCCGTATTCAAACCCCCCGTATCCAAACCCCCCCTATCCAAACCCCCAAGCATGACAAACCCCCCTAGAAATCCAAAGTCTCACCACCTTACACTATCAACCCCCATCATACCGCCCCTCTCTGCACATTACTCTTTTCATCTAATCTTACAACATCCTAGACGATCTACCCCCCGCTCCTATAGCCTGCCCTATTTACGCCCTGCGATTGTATCCTAAAGTATACTCTACCGATTCCGCCAAGGCCGAGACGGTAGGACTGAGGGGATATGTAGGATATAGGAATTGGGATATAGGACGATCGACTAGCGATAGTAGTAAGGGTGCCGATATCTGAAGATGAGAATAAGTATGTCTAGGTAGTTCCTTTCGAAAGGCCGAAGCGCTTTCGCGTCTTAGGCTGATTGGTATGTAATATCGCTTGTAGGAAATCTTTTAGATAGGAGAGCTAGTGGGAGGCGGAATGATACGGAAGTATACAGTTTATGAACTGGCGCAGAACAAATCCGGGAGTTAGAGTACGCTCTACATGTTTTATGAAATGACATGGTAACTTAGAGTTACAAGTCGCGCTCTCGTATTACGATATTCAATCCATCTATCCGATCTCGATCAAATATATCGTCATTATTCATTGCGTTCATGATTACCAACCACACAATCTCACAACAGACTCGTCCTCTTCGTCGAAAGCCGGTCATACATCTCCGACACCGGCGTCCTGCTCCCTTCCATCTCAAACTCCTGTCCTGAAATCGTGCGGGTGTGCCTCCGTCTCTGCCTCACCGTCTCATCGCTGCTATCAATGTAGAAATGCTCGCTCTGGTTCATCCAGATGTGCCACGTGCTCCTATACTGCTCTTTTTCTGGTCCACCACCACACGTTCCTTCCAGAACTTGACTCGGCGGCGAGTTGAGCGACAGCGCAAAGAGATTCTGTGGCTCCATAAAGTCCGTCACGAGCCCGGTATGGGTAATGAAGTAGCCGAGACAGAAAAGGTTGATGAAGAAGACTGAAATCAAGACCACGTAGAAGATGCCTTGCCACCTCTGCGTTCCGCCAGATGAGTAGTCCTGCACTTTGAGGGTAGCATTGAAGCCTTGGTACTGCGGCTCGAGCAGCGTGTTTGGGTCCGAGTAGTTCCAGTAGTGTATAAGAGGAGAGTCAAAACCGCTCATGATCAGCGTACAGCCTGCAAGCTCCGCGAGAGCCTCGGCAATAGACGGGAGTTTCGGGCTGAGCGAGTACTCTGTGGGTATGAGTTGAGATAATAGGCGTGCATTACTGGCTTGGCCGGCGGTGATGCCGGCATTCAGACTTAGTGCTATCGCCCATTGCGCTGCAACGTCCCGCCAACCTGGGACGTAAACGCCACTTGTTGCCGATGGATGCGACTTGCTATAAGCAAGGGGGTTGTGTGGATCCTCGCAATGTGTGGACATAGAACCGCCGCTCATAGTCGAGTGGAACTTCGTGGAGCACTCAGGCGATAAGGACGCTCTCAACGAGCATAACACAGATTGATTGATAGGAGACCTTGTCAGCACGTATAAAGAATCACTGTCTATTGGGAAACCGCTGTAATTGAGCAGCGTGTTATAAGCCTCTGGTATGATTGGAAAGATGGGAGATCGCCGCCCGTATTTCTCGCCGAAGCCGAAGATATCATCCACAGCTGTGGCGTTAAGCCAGCTAGTATTGCCCGGGATATCGTAGCCTGCGGGCCACTTGGTAACATTGAAAGGCGTCGAATTGTAAGCTGGCCACGAGGTCACGATCATGGGTGCAAGTTCCTCGGATGTCATCGCAGCGCATAAAACGTTCACAGTGGGCGCAGGTACCGAGGCTTCCAGGAAGTACTCTCCCAGACCCTGATAGACAGATCAGTATAGTCGAAAGGGATCAGCAGGAGAAACATACATCAAGATCTTGCGGTTGCAGGATACGGTTTCTGGGATCTGTTGCCGCGGCGTATACCGCCGAGTGTGGCATTGCAAGAGTCACATTGTTGACCATCCTTTCAAACTTGTTGGAGTCTTCGGTCATGTTTGCCCGATTGATCCAACTCCCTTGCACAGTCGTGTTATCGTACAGTGTGCCCACAGGAAGAGGCCGATGTGCCAAATCCGTAGAAACATGTCCTAAGCTGATGTTGCCGTCGACAGATGTCTGACTGAGATAATTCGTCCAATTACCTAGGTATTGCATATAATTGTGGTAGCTAGAAGCTGTAAGCAACAGTGACCTGTCTAGACTGAAGATTTCTGGATGCTCACGCTTGGCCACTGTGTTCGAGAGCAATGCACGTTTGTCCTCCGTGTTCAACGTCCTGCTCTATTGGTATGGGGGTCGCGCATTGGTCTTGGATGTATGTTTCATTGGCAAATTGTGCCATGACTTTACCGTATAAAACTTTGTTCGTTGCCCCACCGAACTTGAGCTTTGGGGATACTACAGTATGTGAGCATTATTCCCGGCAGAACGATATGGAACATTCAAGCAAGGCGGAGTGCGAGACCAAGACATACCCAACGCATCGGATGCAGTAGTGTAGAACATCGCCAACAGCGTAGCAAACACTGCAATCGCCCCTAGGAGGGTGACGGCGGCATAGCGTACCGTGGCTGAATGTGTAACCAATGTTCCCGGCTGCAGTATCCAGGACCTCATTTGCATCTCCGCGACTGTGATTCCTTTGGTATTCTTCCTGAAAGCTCTTTGACTAAGGATTTGACCAAGAAAGGCAACGAAGGAGGTGACAAAGGTCAGCTCGATAGCCTTTGCAAACGCTGCCACGAGTAGCGAAGCTGTGCCAGGTGGCAACCGACTGCTATGCGTAATGGTTTCGCCATAATGCGGTTTTCCAGTCCCGAGCCCGAGCCAAATCCCGGAGAAAATGGTGGAAAATACAGAAGCGATAAGAACAAGGATAGAGGGTACATCGCCGCGACGGTGGTGGAAGTGCTGTTTGGTTGTGCATGTGAAGTCTGGATGTTCTCCGCCTGTGAAAAGTGAATGTCAGCAAGCTGCTTGAGCTTGGCAGTGTCAATGGATGTCCAGGTTCCAGGAAAAGGGACAGAGCACACAAAGGCCATGTGATGGACCAAGATCTTTCTAGTTACCAAGCTGCGGAGTAGAATCCTGGAAATGGACTTGGATACATCAACTGAAAAAGTCATACCTGTGGGTCCGTAAGGACTCAACGTCGATCTCGACGAGCGCCTTGCTTTTCGCAAGGTCTCGGTCTCGGAGTCTGCAGTGAAAGGTCGGTAGATAGAATCGGATGTGGCGCGCCCACCCGGGTAAAAGGCTGCCTCCGTCTCTTCCTCAGGTGTGTCTTCCAACGCCTTGTACTGCTTCTTGCTAGATCGAGACAGCGACGGAGATAGCATATTCCCTGCCGACCCAGGCACAGCTGGACTGCTTTCGCCGCTATAGGAGATCTCAATGCTTGGACCTTGAGTGGTCCCCTTCATATTCTGTATCCTGAGCCCAGTGTCCTCGTCCATGTCTTTTGCCCCATGATACGATATGTCCTGCTCTTGCAATGTCGGTACCCGCTGGTAGCTGGGTCGGTGATGGACCGAATTAGGTGGTGAGGGTGAAGAGGGCGATGCGACGAATGTTGAAGACGACATCATGGAGACGTCGGAGAGGGTGGAAGCCTCTGGCCTCAGCACCCTGCCATTGCTATCCTGCGAGTGCTCCATTGCAAGGCGAGACGGCCCAGCTGAGAGGAGCACTGCTATGTCCTCAAGACGTGAACAATTGCGAACGTAGTGGTCGTTCGTAGGCAATGGTCATTCAATGCTTGTTCTGTTGAATAGAGGGAGAGAGCGAGCCATTGTCCCAACACGCTGGAGGGGAGCAGTGTTTGGAGAGGATGTTGGATCAATTTGATTTGAAATGATGCTCCCGACGGCCTAGGCACTATTTGTTTTCGCTGCATTAGGCAATGCACTGTGATTGCGCAGTTCTATGGCTGAGGCTGAGCGAGACCAAGGTCGCACCTGCGTCTCCAATTTCCAACCCGTCTTCCCAACTTGATCCTCCACCCCTACAATTCTCCGTTGCCACAGCAAGGCTTGCCTTTGCGTGCCTCGTTAGGCAGCCAAAGGATGTCAGAATAAGTGTATCGCATCAATGAGGATGATGCCTTGCCTTGTGTGCCGTTAGTCTGTTGATGTACAGCCTTGTAGGGCTGATTCAGGGGTCATTTCAGATGTTTTCGCCATGCAGCTTTGGGCTCCAGCAACCCCACGCTAGGTCCTCCCTCATTAGGCTAGCGACGAAGGCTATGTCAGCCCTAGTTCTAGCCCACGATATCTCCACATGGGGCCAAAAATAACTCCTCGGAGATCTTCCGCCAATCCTTCTTTGTCTAAGATGATCCATCTCGCTGCCCAGCTTCCCCATCGCTGGTTTCGAAGTCCCACATGATGTTGGAGTTCGAAGAGAACACGTCAAGATCTCTATGTAGCTGATTTACCTCCAAGCAAAACAGGCAACAGGATCCTTCAGCAAGTTCACCATTGTGGGCCTGCCAGGGCTGTGGCTGGCCATCGTTCTGGAGGGCGAATCCTCTCTTACCATGGCGGCCTCCATTGCCATTAGTCGAGCTCTGAATCTTGGACGAGAAGATGGCTAGGCTGTCAGTCTGTCACGGTTCCAACGGCACTACATTTTGATTTATGTATGGAACCCTCATCGCGAAACAGCATAAAGCCAGACGACCACGTGGAGACACTGCATTAGAAGATGTATAAATGCCCCAAATGCCTATTCGACCTCGTCGCAAGCGGGATCAAGAGCTTGCAAGCAATGTTTGTTTCTAGAGACGGACCAATTCCTCAAAAAGACCGAAGGAGCATGGTGCAGGCTATGCGACGACACGAGCAGCGGCGAGTCTTATCATTTCTGCTCCAGTTTGAATTCCACGACGAACTGCGACCATTTGCTGTACCCGCTTCGATCCTGCCAGCAGGCCACTATCATAAAGCGATGACGCAAGCCGTCGTTTACCTTGAGACACGCAAGCCTCAGCCCCTTCAAGTCTCGAGCTTTCGAGAATAGAGATACTTGATGAACATCTCAATCAAGCTAAGGACCCAACAAGAGACTCTTGTCCAAATCATTCGCCGAACCACAAACGGCGATTGGTTCCAGCCAAACCATCAAGAAGGCTCCAGCAAAGAAGCCCCATCCAACGTCACTCATTCGTGAAAAAGTTGCCACATCGCCAGTCTCGACAGTGGCGAAGGCGCCCGGCTACACCGTCCCTGCGCCAGACAAGTTTTGAGAATCTGCAAGAGCTACAAAGCAAGAGATCAGAATCTAAATCCGAATTGGCTCCACCCAAGCCAAACCAATCGTTGGACATCACAGTGCGTACAATAGTGACGAGGGTTCCCCACAAGCCCCAGCCCACCGTTGAGTATTAGCGCAATAGCTGCGTTGAAATCTAGCATGCGTTCTTGAGACGTAGGAAGGCTTGGAGCTTTATATATGCGATCTTTCTTTGGCTCCAGACTGCTCTATCCTGGCAGATTTCTCCCCAAATGTATCAAGACAGAACCAGGACAGAATTAGGCTAATGCGTCATGAAAGACCTACCTTAAGGTAGCCACTTCTCATATTTCTCATCTGTGAAACGTCCCCAGCTCTACTTCGAACTTTGCGCTGAATAGATGGCTAATAGCTGGACCTTCGATCTATTCTACCATTGTACTCATCAATCATATATAGAAAGCAAACCAATCAAAAACCTCCGTTCCACCCAAAACCAATCCCGCATGTGATCTTTCCCCAATCACAGCCTTCCGTCTCGAAACCCCATGATCCATCCATATACCTGTTTTCCAACAAAAGAAAGCACAATCATCGCATCATATCATGATAGGAAACCCTTCCCAAATCTCCTCCTTCAGGCCATCTTCGCTCAACCGTGTTTCCTACATCACCCCATTAGCTTGTCCTCAGTGCTTGCCATTTGCTTGATTGTGGTATCATGGGAAGACTCCTCTTACGCGAAAAGCGGCGCCAGTCCCTGTCCGGGTCTTCGAGAGAATAGTGAGGGTTTTGGTTCGACATTTGTTGGCTCGTAGTTGTTGCGTGAGCCGGCGTTGAGGTTGTTTTTGTAGCTGTCATCTGTTTGTGGGGTTTAGGCGTTAGTAGGGGGTCTTTTCGGTTATGGCGAATTGAATGGTCGATAGGGTCGAATGTGAACGATAGACAGGATGGGAAAGACTGTATGGATATCTCGAGAGGTTTTGAAAGATGTAGAAGAAGCGAAGAAGCAGCACTCACCACCCCTCGCTCCCTCCCTGGTAAACCAAATCTTCGCCTCTCCCATCTCGGGCTCCACAAGCACGCCCAGCTCCGCAACTTCCCCCGCTTCATTAAGTGTGAATTCGGCTTTCGAGACCATATCTGTGCCGATCTGGTAGTCGTCCGGTGCGGTTCGGGGGTTAGTGGTGTGGAAGCGGGCGTAGAGGAGGAAGTAGGAGGAGCTGACGTGGGTGAATGTTAGGGAGAGGGGCCAGACTTCGAGTGGGAGGGTGCAGTGGAGGGTGGTGTTGGCGATGAGGGTGAGGGTGAGGGGTGGGTAGCCGGGGTTGGTGTAGGTCTGGTTTGTGTTAGTTGGAAGGATGGGTGGGGAGCGTGGGGGAGGGAGGGTGGTACCCCGGTATATGATTGTAGTGGTAGGACGAGCGGTATGGCGTCTTTGTCTTTGGGTGTGTCGGGATAGAGCAACTTGGCCGCATTTTTCAACGTTTGCAGCGCGACTGCCTCCCTGTCTTCCAAAGTAGGCACCCAGTCGTACCGATCCTGGACAGGCACACTCATCATCTGATCAAGCAGGTCAAAAATCAATACCTGCTGCGCGCCGCCATTGCCACCGTTGCCCATCATCGTTATCCCCCATTGCAAGCGCGGAAAGTATGCCATTATGCTCACCATGCCCGGCAAGCCGCCCGTATGCCAGTGCATTTCTTCTCCGCGATAGTTGCTCACTACCCATCCTAGTGCGTAGGTATCGGCACCGCGGAAACCTGTAAGCCAGTATTCGGGGGTTGAGGCGATCATGCGTGGTGTGTGTAGCTCTCGGTGGCCGACTGATGATAGGGGAGGGGAGGCGGTCATGTGGCACCGTAGCCACTTCGTATAGTCGAGGACGTTGGAGATTGTGGCTCCGGCGCCGGACCTGGAAAGGCAAGAAGAGTCAGTATTGCCCGATCTAGAAGACATCGGTTCGGGAAAACAGGTCGTGTCGGAGTGAAAGAATGAGGAAATTCTGCGAGTATCCATAGCCTGCATGGACTAAGACGACCTGGAAAGTACGTACGGTACATACTCTTGTGGAGAGTCTAGCATGGGAAGGCTGTGGTATTTCTGCGTATGGTTCTTCCAGTAATATGGCGTAGCCAACTTCGCGCCACCAGCTGAAGCGGCAGCTTGCGCTTCTTCAAGGGAAAAGAACGTGTTGTTCATCCCCAATGGCTCATAGATGCGGGCTCGGAGGAAGTCACCCAGCCATATGCCTGTCCACGTCTGGATGAAATGTGAAATGGTAATGTACATCATATTGCAGTACTGCCATCTCGTTCTCAGTTCCGCTGTCATGGGCAAGTGGCGTAGATTTTGTACGACATCACGCACGCTGACATTGGGTTCGCCGTAGGAGAAGTCGTGACGGGGCATGCCGGTTCGATGAGATAGAGCATCTTCAAGGGTGGCGTGCAGGGTTGCATAATCGTCTGGCAGGACGAAGTCTTCACGAATGAGCTTTGCGAGTCGTGTGCCCCAGGAAAGCGCTTTCCTGGAGGTAGAATTGGCGGCGTCGTCGATAAGAAGGGAAACGGCGGCTGCAGTGAACGATTTGGTAGTGCTAGCTGTGTAGAAGAGTGTGTCTGGGGTGACTGGCTTGGAGGGAAAGGTGGCAATGCCATAACCCTGGGTATGTCAGCTTGCTCATCTATCGACAGCCGCAACTTGTTCATAGGAGCTGATGACGGAGCAACCCAATCTCCACTTGATAATTGATGTAATATGACTGAAGAGATGGTGTACTAGGCTAGGGATTTTGGGGATTGTGGCAGACTTCCTAGCGCAAATGCAAGATCAAGCCCCTTTAAGTTGAGGGCATAGAGCAGAAAATCACTGTTCTCAAACTATTGAGACCGACGCCACGACCTCTGCCCAAAGAAGAAACCATAGAGAGGGGAATTATTGTATAGCAGCCATATCTCTGTTCAAGGGCACTTGACATCCTTCGTGAAAAAGCATACTTTGCTGAATGTGTCGTCGCCATCAATGACAGCAATCGCAAGCCCTGGACAATGCCAGCGGTCCAGAGAGTCGGCGACGAGCTTATCGAAAGCCGATGTGAACGGAGAAGGGGCTGGAGCACTCAAAGGGATCTGGTGAGCGCTGACTAGCAGCAGAAGTGATGCAATAGAAACGAATAGGTAGGCGGGCATCGTGGATGGAGTCAATGAGCTTAATGACTTGATATGTTGTGTGATAAGGATGTGGAAGCTGATGAGTGATTGTCGCCTAGTCTTGCATCCTTACACAGCGACCTTATCAAAACATCATTGTCAGTCAGTGACTGTTGAAGAATTTCACTACGATATTGATCGGTCCTCACACCAGACGAGTTTCCCACAAGAAGCGAGAAATTTGTGTAGCCCGTAGCAAGAAGACAGAGATGAGGCTCCGGAGAAACAACGGACCGAGGGTTTATAGAAGGAACTGCCAAGTCGGCCGCTAGAACTAGTGCAAAATAGAAGATGCTTATCCAAACGGCGCAGAGATAAGACGATGAATTGACAATGAATCGTTGAGGACACCAGTGCCTAGAGCTTCATCATATGGTCAGTCGCCATCTGAGTCACTGCGCGAGGCTCGTTGAATTCAATCGAGATTATTGTCATGTCTGATCTGCTTGAACAAGGGAACAGCAGCCTTCTACAAATCTTGGTTTCTCTGCTCTATATAAATTGGGAATCTTGTGCTCTATCGTTGACGTCGCCCGTGAGATGAATGTAACGTCCGTCCGGGCTCTCTGACTTTTAGGATCTAGCGGCCTCATTGCTCATACCGCGCTGTCCCATCATCAACCATTGTGAACCTGCTTCCCGTCACACTTCAATTCCAAGTCAGACCGTCTACTTCGTTCCCTTTGTATTCAAAATGTGCCTCGGGATCCACCTCCTCGCCTAAAACGTGCTCGAATTGCTGGGCTACACTCGGGCCTTCCGTATGCCTCGCTGGTTGGGGCTGTCGGACTCGCACAAGGCGAAGATCAACTTCGACGTCTTCTCCGTATACACCGTCATGATGCACATACCGTCGTATTGGTGAGCTTGGTCTAGGCGACACGCGACCTTCGAGCCTAGCGAGTGCGAGCTCGAAATGTGCCGCTCGCTGTGGGTTACACAGTGGCTTGTCCGAAGCCGCTGGCGAGTCCTGCTCGGGGACTGGAGAAAGGAGACCTGGCCATCTGGACTTGATGTATGATCGTCTGCCTTGAGAATTGGGAGCTCCGCCAAACGCAGGTGGAGGTAATCTGGAAGGTTGGGCTGGCGCAGGTCGAGCCGCTGACTTCTTTGTCGGGGCGAAGCTGTTGTGCTCGAGGTACCCCGGACGGCGAAGATTGGACATGTCTTGGAGTATCTTGTGGCTTGATACAACGCCCTTATAGCCCTGAGGGCTGCCTTCCCCGGCTGCAGCATCTCTGAAGACTTTAAAGTCTTTCGACTTCCCCTTTAGAAGCATTGGCGTTCGAACGTGTGGTGGCGTCTGCACTCGCTCAAGCCATTCCGAGACGCGATCAGTGGGCGCCACATGTTCACTGATCTCATCCGACTCTGACGTTGTAGCCCAACTCTCGGCATATCGGACCATCTCCGGATAGGTCTTCTTGAAAATTGGAAAAGAACGTGCAGTCTGGCTGTCGGTGCTGTAGATAGACGGCGTTGATGTCTGAACAGTCTTGGTGAAGTCGAGCGTGATTGGATATATGTCGTGTATCTCGACTCCCACAGCTCCCTTTACCGCAAGGCGACGGCCGCGAGGATCTCCCATTGCCTGCTCTCGTAATCGAAGAGCTCGTCGAATCTTGACTCCGCTCTGAAAAGATACCCCTTGCTCAAGCTCAAATCGCAAGTCAGCAGCGGCTATTTCATCCTCCCATTCGCTACCAGCAAGCTCGTTCTCTCGCTCATACCGCTTGTCAGCTGCGGTGACTGCCTCCTCCCAAGTTTCGTAACGCATGTTCGAAGAATATGATGAGGATGTCAAAGCGTACTGTATTGAGCTCGGGCTTCTCATCATCTCCTGTCGGCTGCTGATAATGTTGCCGAAGTTCTGGGGAGCAGCAGCTATCTGTGCTTCGAGGTTGCTCGTCTCTCTACTCGAACTGGTGCTTGGGTATGTCGCAGAAACATCATACGCGCCGGTCACCAGATCGCGGTCAAAACGTAATTGACGGCCACTAGCGAGGGCTGCCATGAGACGGTCAATCTTGGCATTCAGTCGCTGGTTTTCGGCTTCCGAAAGGATCTGAACAATATCGTTGTCAAGATCATGAATGAAGGTCTCGCTCTGGTCGCTGATATGCGAATGGGCCGAGAAGTACTCCTCTACATCTTCTTCAGCGTCGTGAATGTCTTCCTCACAACCAAATCGTTGCTGAGCGCCAACCAACTTTTCATCGTCCTTGGCCAATCCGAATCCATCGTTGGGATTTGCTTGATTTCTACTCATTATGCTTCAAGAGGATTGATCGAAGAGTTTTAAGACTAGCAGTAGTACTTCGGATGATTTGTGAAAAGTTGTAGTGTGTATGTATGGAAAGTGGATGAGAGAAGACGATTATGAGGATTAAATACAGCAAAAGTATAGTGTCGAGACTTGTGTTGGGCACTCGAAAGTGAGGCTTCAATACTTCGAGTATCATTGTCTCATACACAACACCCCCATACACAGGTCCCCGTGTTAACGAGAATCTCTTTGTTGTGCTGAGTATGCATATGGATCTGCCGGAGCTTTGCGTTGCCCATACCAGGTGTCAAGGATCGCGAGTGCGAGGATGATGTGAACGCTACGACAACTTTTCCCTCATCTTCTTCGGAAGCAAAATCGAATCGCCCGGATGTTGAGGAATGAGTGCAAGCCCACTGAGAAGTGATTAGAATGGCTCACTGCAGTCTAGGCTGGGTGTTCCATCTTGACGACTTGCTCCTTCTCCACCTCTGTAGCACTCGCAAATCCGTTGGGGGTCAAGCAACCCTGCCAACAGCGTTGACTCGTTCTTGGTCGTCGTCTTCTTCTTCTTCTATGTATTTTTATATAGCGGGAACGTCGAATAGATGCCTAGGCTCGCAAAAGGATTAGGCTCGTCTCTAGCAAGACTTAAGAACAGCGTCGGACGCTCTGGAGGTTGACGTACCTTTCAGCACCCCATGAGTGGTCACAACATAGGTGACACGACAACAGATAATCCTGCCAAAGCTTCTCGTGTGAATGCGAGTGTGGCAGCCTTCTTAGCGCCATTTCGCAACACAATGAAGCTTTGACTTTGTAGCAAGAGTGGTGGAGTCAACCGTAGCTGAAGCCACGGCGGCGGCTGTAAGAGGGGTATCGCTATAAGCTGCGGCGGGCGCAGCGTGCTGCTCTTGTCGGAGTATGTTGTAGAGGCGGGTACCTGAGGTGAGAGCAACGAAGATGTTCAATTCGACAGCCACCACTGCTACCTTCGTATTGTCGAGCTTCTTCTGCTCTTTCTTGCGAAGAGCAATCTTCCAATTCTTGATGTTGGTTCGGTATTCAAGTTCATCTTGTTGCTCTTGGGCAGGTTCGGGTTGATGCTTATGCCTTGCGAGAGGATCACGTTAGGTGAAGCGTTGGTAGCGCTCTCGGCACCATTTGCTCCAGCAGATGTTGGGAGTGCCGCAGATCTTGGTCTTTTCACCGCCAAGCGAATGAATTGAGGCTCAAGTCCGGCAGTCTATCAGAGGATGTCAGATAGCTAGTCTTCCGATGATCACCAGACCTTGCTCTACATCGAGCAACAGGTGCCTAAAGGTCATCGACAGGTACTGTTGTAGTGCCGTCAGGAACCCCGAGGTCATATTCATAGCCTTTGGCTCACTCTTTCACACCATCATACATGCTGGGACCGGCCGAAGTGTCGTTGGAGTGAATCCCATTCCGTTCTTCGTGAAGCTGCCTGATCAGATCGTGAAGCGGTATTTATCGTGAAGAAAGATGAAGCCTAGCTTGATCGTTGCATGAAGCACCTCATGGATCTTAGTCGTGTGAATGATGCCACTTTCGAGCTCGCATATAAAGATTGACGAAGTGGTCAGCGAGCTACGACTGGCCAGATCCCAGAACACCTTCAGTGGAATGAGCTTTTCGAACAGAAAGAACTGCTCTCGAACAAGCTTGAGTTGATGCTTGTGCCATTTGCTTGCCGAAGATTCGCGGTGGCAGCCGGCAGAGTCCGTGCGGGTCAGGCGAGTTGCTGCGGCTGGCACCGTTGCTACGAGCACTTGGGGTATTCTGCTCGAAGGCCGTGGACACCCTTGGCCGCTTGGCGGAGGGTTGTGGAAAGAGGCTGTACTTGGGATCGGATCTAATTCTCCATTTGAACATGAATCCCTTGTAGACTGGTACGAATAGAAGGTGCCAGCATTTCATCAATAGAAAGCGGTGGTCGGGATCATGAGTATCTTCGTCTTGGTCATTATCGAAGTCTCTTCGCCCGCTACAAAATCTGTTGTTGGGCTGTATCGATGAGGTTGCTAGTGCATCCTTCACATTGACGATAGCGGCGTCCACATTCCGGCTCTCGGCGAGAACGAAGGAGGGCAGGGATCGCAAGTCTGACGGCTTCGGCTATGAGTGGATTATTTCGACGTTTCTGAACTGTCCAAATTCAGAATTCAAGGCAGTGCGGAAGTTGTCCATCGCTTGGGTCTGCAAGTCCGACTGGGAAGAAGTCTCATAAGTCAAACGGGCCCAGCATGACTGACTGATACCTAATGCATGGTAACCGAGAGCCAAGGCCTTGCCAGGTACAGCAGGCTTAGTTGGTTTTGGCTGAAGGGTCGGCGGTTCTCCCTTATTAGGATCCTTTGGTGTGGGAGTCATAGCCTGTGATCTCAGGAGTGAGTTAGTGTTGGAGGTGGTAAGATAAGCCTCTCACCTGTGACTTTGCGGACGGCCCGGCCGCAGATGCTTTTTCCAGAGTGATGAGCTTCGTCTTGCGGTTGATTGAATTTGTTCACCAGAACTTTCAACGAAGTCTGGCGATTGCGAGCCGTATTAAAGAGCGTCGGTGCAGATCTCGCAGTGCGAGGATCTGATTGGTCCTTTATGCATTTCCAACAATACCTTTGGCGATTGCGAGCCGTTTTCGAAAGGATCGATCAGATATCGCAGCGGTCAGAGGTGACCGGTCTGAGGTTGGGGACTTAGTATAGCGAGATTGTATGCGAGACGTTGATTGAGGTAGCTTTGGAGGATGGGATGTGGTGATCCCAGGGTTGGTTCTTTATTCATTTCCAGCGACACCACATTCGCGTTGTTCTACCCTTATATCCAATCTCCCGAAGGATCTGGTAATCCCAGGATTGGTTCTTTATCCATTTCCAGCGATAGAACTTTCGCGTTGTTCTACCCTAATGCTCTCACCACTCAAAGAGCGAGTGGGTCATCAAGCAGAAGGCCGAGAGGAGTTGTATTCATGATGAAGCTTGAGAGTATGAAAATGTCTCAACGAACTGACAGCTTATACCGGAACCCAGAGTCATGGCAGTATGATGTTGTCGTATGTTTTTGAAGGTGTGTTGCTATAAGCAAGCTATTTTACGCGAATGCCAAGCCACTATGTTACGGCCGATTTGGAACAGGGCAGCAATAGGTGGAAGTATGATTGTCATATTGTCAATCTATATGGGCTATACTGAAGAGCAAGAAGAACGAGACCTGCGGCTCTCTATATACAGGTTCTCATGGCTAAAACATTCACGCCACTATCAACGGCTTCGTTTGATACAAGATCTTCCTTTGCATCCTGCTCGTCGAATCTATACAACCCTCGATACGAAAACCCCAAAGTGGACTCTGCCTAATACGAGATCTTCCTCTGGATCCCCAGCTCCGATCTTATACCATCCTTCAACCGTGTTGGTGCCGTGGAAGACGTCTAGATCTGCCTTGGCATGACCTGGCCAGGCTTCATAATCCCCAGCGCCGGAAATGTATAGATTGTCTTCAGACAGCTTTCCGAGGACATCACTAGGAGCACAAGTCAGCCAATGAGCGTCAGAGCCGGGCGTGTCATCAGAGTGTAAATGACTTACAATAGTGCTAGGTGATTCCATCAATGATCGGTAGCCTGTCTTCCTGCCGCTGACTCCGTTTTGGTACTCAAGCTAATGAAGCTACTTTGCCGCCGTTTCATAGGAATTGCTATTGATCTGCCCATGTCGCTTCCAGACTTTTTGATTGAGACATCGCCGATGATATTCGTGGTATTAGTATCGTCTCGGTTCTTGTAACACCGTCGACTCTCGCAATTAGTCGTCGGGTCAAACGCGAGGGGAGATGGTGATCGTATCAGACCATTGCTTGGCAGCGATGGCACGAGCTGAGAAGACTCTAGTTGTCGTCGAAGACATGAGCTGAGAATGGTATCTGTCGAGAATGTCGTCAGGTCAAACCCTAGGGGGGATGGTGATCGTATCAACCCATTGCTTGGTATGATGCTAGTAGCTGGAAAGACTCTGGTCGTCGTTGAAGACATGAATTGAAACTAGTGTCTGTCGAGTATGTCGTCGGGTCAAACCCTAGGGGGGATGGTGATCGTATCAGACCATTGCTTGGCAGCGATGGCACCAGCTGGGGACTTTGCTCGTTTTTGTGGCTACCGACCGAGATATCTAGAAGAGAAAAGTGTCACAATTTGGCTCTCGTTTAGGGGTTTCTTTGGTCGAGCCTGGTGAAACACTGTCCGGATTTGCAATTTGAAGGCCTCCTAGCGACTGGGTGAGGTTCATGTTGTTGGCGGCATCCAACAGCATTATGCCATTGCTTACACCAAGAGAAAGCGCCCGAGGCTCGAAGAATACAAAATTGCCGGTGAGGGCTTCCACAACGAAAGCCACCGAATACGAGCCCAGCTGCCAGGAAATCCGTCTCGATGATGACTGGAGTGTAGTGAGACCCGAAGCAGTGGTGAACATCTAATCCGTCAGCTGAGGAAAGATCTAACATAGCAGACAGTCTAGCTTACCTGCGGTGGCAGCTGAGGTGGTCCTCCTGGCGCTGACTGTACATGGTGTGGACCTTGATCGTTGTCTATTCACAGAGAGGATCCCTCAATGATGGAGTCAATGCCAATTTTCATGCAGCAATTGACAGCAGAAGTGATTGGCAAGACTCAAATCTTCGACCGTCCGACCAAGTCAGCCTAGCGATCGCCGCCTGATTGTAAGCAGATTGAACGCTACTACGTCCTCCTGGCAGTTGCAAGCTCTTCTTGACCCAGCAGTCTAAGCCTGTACTTGTTAGCAAGGCTCTGGGTTTTTTCATTTGGGATCATCCTGAAAACTTACTGAGGCTAGACTTGGTCTCCGATGCTCAGGGCGAATGGCTCCGAAACACATTTTGCAATGCCGGCAAGCAGTCCATGGACAGGTTCGAAAGATATAAATATATATAAGTCATAAATGATATATAAGTGTTTGTTGTTCAAGGTAGGTTC
>JAABUW010002761.1_pt1 | contig 26168 bp, 21 predicted proteins | sample 5560081 | NCBI WGS metagenome assembly JAABUW01 (sample SAMN10711882, study PRJNA513363) | rock metagenome | isolation source: Antarctica rocks | place: Antarctica: Victoria Land, Knobhead sud | reverse complement strand
TTACGGCCGTACCTCTGAAACTCCGCCTGACTCGCAAAGGTCCGCTGGCTCATCGCTCTTCGCCCTCAGAGATCAAGATTAATCAATCAGGCTGGGGACGCAGAACTTGTGCAGAGACTCCCTAAAGGGGAAGGGAAACTCGTCTCCCTACCAATGCTCAGCATAATCCCTCCTTATTGAAAGAAGCTTTGACAGCACGATGCAGAAAGGCCCGGCCAATTCTGTGATGGTCAGGGACAACACTTTCTGATTCATCATCGTAAGCTCCTTGGCTTAAGTGCTGGTCGGAGTATGACCGTGTTGGTAAAAGTATGGCCCGCTTGCACGCACTGATCTCCGATCGGTAGGTGAGTGCTTGAGTGTGATCCAAGGTCCCGGAGTCTCCTACAACGAACCATCAACCTGCCAGGAAGACTATTCAGAGTCAGCTCGACCCATGGGCTCGGAGCATATGTCGAAGCGCCGTTTCACCTGAGTGGAGATGTTCGTGCTAAGTCCCTCATCTTGACTGGCTGAATCGATATAGAGGAAGACAGCATGCCTCACGCCGATCTAACGGGCTAGTCCGAGTGGAAGACCTCTTCCATGGTGGTCCACCAGTCGCCCTCCTTGCGGTCCGGGAAGGGGTTCTGCATTGGATTCATGATGGCCCACCATTCCTGGGTCTTCGGATCGGCGGCCATGCGGGCCATGTCCGCGGCGAAGTCCTGCCCGATGTACTCAAAGTATCCGAAAAGTACGCTGTTCTGGAGAAAGATGGTGTAGTTCCGGATGTTGCACCGGGTGATTGTGTCGAGCACCTCGGGCCATACGGACCGGTGGTACTGCTTGTACTCGACTTCCGCTTCGGGGCGAAGGCGAATGGTCATCCCGTATCGCTTCATGGGTAGAACTCCATTTAGGTGACATGAGGGTCATGTTCGTGGAAGCCGAGACGGGGGCCTGCTATCGCTCTGCGTTGAGGTTGCGATCTGGCCCATGCAGGCTCTGCCGACGAAGTATAAGCCCAGCATTCCGATTCATGACGGCGGCGATGCCCGCTCTGCTGACAGCGAAGTGGAAGAGGCCGTCGCGAGGTGCGATGGTGGTATTGGGAAGCGGGATGGCGGTTCTGATCGGCGCAATGTTGCTGCTGTCAGTCGTCAAGAGGCAGAGGCTCTCCCGGGCAATCGCTGGAACGATACAGTGCCTCTACCAGAGCCATGGTCTGGTAGCCGTCTTCGAAGTGCGACGGTAGCGTGGGCGCGGAGCCTTCGGCGAACGCCTGGAGTGCCCCCATCGTTCCGATGAAGCCTTCGGGGATGTTGTTGCCGCGAATGGGAAGAGCGTGCCAATCGGCGGAGGTGTTTCCTCGCTCGGCATATTCGAGGGAGTCGGATGCGCCCGTGGGGTAGTCGAGATTGAGGCCCATGGTGATGCGTGCGGCGCCGAGAAGGCCTTCCCACTGAACGAAGCTGCATTGATGTGCGGGTCCGAATTTGTGTCCGTGGTTGGTGGCGACGAAGACTCGTTTGCTCTCGCCGTAGTGAAGGATGGCAACGGTTTTTGTGGCAGCGAGGTCACCTGAGATCGGATTTCTGACCGTGCGCGCGTAGACGCTTTCGGGGTTTCCGAACCAGGAGCGAATGAGGTCGAAGTAATGGATGCTGTGATAGAGGATTTCAAGGCGGGGAGCGGATGCGAGAAAGGTCCAGAGCTGCCAGGGGGTGTAGGTGCGGGTCTGGATCTCGAGGTCGTGGATGTCGCCGAGCAGACCGTGCGATGCGAGAGCGACGACGGCGAGGTTGTTTGGGGAGTAGCGAAGTGAGAAGTTTACGGCGGCGGTGAGATCTTTTTGACGGCAGAGGTCTCGGATGATGCGGGCCTCGAGAAGGGTTTCCCCCATGGGCTTCTGCATCAGGACGGTGCTGCGACTGGGAAGTTCGGGGAGGATTAGCTGGAGTTGGGAGGCGGGGACGGCGAGGTCGAAGACAGCGTCGGGGGGAGCGAAGCGGACGGCCTCGGCGACGGTATCGAAGGTATGGGGGATGTGACGGTCGGAGGCCAGCTCGCGAGTCTTCGCGGCATCGCGGTCCATGAGGCCGATAACGGGGTAGCCGGCCTTTTCGTATGCGGGCAGATGTGCGGCTCGGACGATTCCGCCGGCGCCGATCACGATGACGGGTCGGACATGCCTGGGCCGGGGAGCTGTGGATGCTTCGATGGCCGAGAGCAGGCGAGAGTCGAGCTCGTTGCTGGAAGGACACTGATGGGTCATTGGCTTCCTTTTCCGGACACTTGCCGGCATCGCCATCGTAGCTGAGAGGGCAACGGGTGGAAGTTGTATTTCGCTCAGGAACGAGTCTGTTTCTAGGCAAGCAGATGAAAGCGACGTGCGCACTGGCGCCGCAGACCGGGCTCGGCCCCCGGAGAACACGATGGTGCGGGACTGATTACTTTTCTGTCGCGGCGAACTCAATGCGGTAAACGTAGGCGTATTTTCCGGGCGCCTCAGCGGGGACCTGGATGTGCAGACCATCAGCCTTCTGAATAAAGGGCAGCGTTGCGCCAGAGCTCAGCAAGGCGACCGCTTTCACAGGACGTGCACCTGCGATGCCATTGGCGAGGGTGTGGATGACAGCCTCGCCATTGGCTGGCCACGCCATTTCGATCGCGTTGACTACGGCTCCCTTGGTTGTGAAGCGGAAGTCCTGAGGGGTATAGGGTACGGTTTCGGTGTCGTGGAAGGAGCCAGCCTTTACCGCGGTGGGACTTCGCCAAAGGTGGTCCAGGCACGCGTTCCATAGATGGCGTCGCCATTGAGCTTGAGCCAGCCGCCGACGTCGAGCAGGACCTGCTGCACCTGGTCGGGAATGGTGCCGTCGGCTCGTGGGCCGATGTTCATGAGGAGGTTGCCATTTTTGCTGACCACGTCTGCAAGCTGCTGGACGATGAACGCCGGAGTCTTGAAGGTGTCGTTCTCGATGTAACCCCAGGATTTATTGCTGACAGAGGTCGGTCTGCCAAGTGAGAGGGAGGATGCCGGGAGCCTGGCCGCGTTCGATATCGAGCACGGCGGAGTTCTTCTGCATATCGACAAGCTTGTAGTTGATGATGCCGACGGGACCATGCTTTGAGGACTCGTTGTAGTAGAAGGCTGCGAACTCGGCGAGGTAGGGTCTGATGGAGGGCTGGCCGATCCACCAATCGAAGAAGATCAGGTCGGGATGGTACTTCTGAACGATCTCTGCGTTGCGAGCTACCCAGTCGCGGGCGTAAGCGGGGCTGACATAGGTCCAGTCCTCAGAGAGAACGTCGCTGTTGACGGCTTGCCGCGGATGAGCCGGGCCATAGAAGGCGGCGTATTTCGGATCGTTCACATCAGAGCTCTGCTTACGACCGCCATCCATGAACCAGTCGTGCTCGATGCGGTGCGAGGACGCGCCGAGATGCAGGCCTTGCGAGCGGACGGCGATGGCGAGCTCTCCAGCTATGTCGCGGTGCGGGCCCATCTTTTTTGCGGTCCAGTCGGAGAGATCGCTGTCGTACATGGCGAATCCGTCGTGGTGCTCAAAGACGGGAACGACGTAGCGTGCGCCGGAATCCTTGAAGAGCCGGGCCCAGGCCGCAGGATCGAAGTGCTCCGCCTTGAACATCGGCACGAAATCCTTGTAGCCGAACTTAGTGAGCGGGCCATAGGTGGCGACGTGATGACGATTGATTTCGGAGTTCTGGAGATACATCTCCCGCGGGTACCACTCGCTTCCAAATGCAGGGACGGAGTAGACGCCCCAGTGAATGAAGATGCCGAATTTGGCGTCCTTGTACCAGTCGGGGATTTGATAGCGGGAGAGCGACTCCCAATCCGGCTGAAAGGGTCCGGTGACGGCCTCCTTATCGACGGCGGAGAGGATGGAGTTGCGTTGAGTGTCGAACTTTGAGCTCGCCTTCTGCCATGTCCGGTCTACCTCCTCTGCGCTCTGACTCCCAACATTCTGATCCTGTGGCGACGCTTGGGCGGCAAGCTTGAGAGGACACAATCCGGCGATGAGGAGGATGGATGCGGCGTGGGCCAGGACTGTCTTTGGGGAGAGCCGTGCGGATCTCACCCTGCCTAAATTCGGCTCGTTGCTGCTGGGGGACATTGTCTTGGACCTTTGCTGCTGAAATAGTTCAAGCGATAACCTTATGGCAGATATCGCAAGCTGTACAGCGCCGACAAGAGATCGTCGCCGCGAGCTTGGCGCCGAGGGAGCATGCACTTGCCTTCAGGCCAAGAGAGAACATCCGTGCTTCGGAATTTTAGCTTGACGGGTTCACGGCCGAGGTTTCCGATCCGCGAGTCGCTGGTTCTGAACTTCCGGGCCGAGACCTTCAATCTAACCAATACGGCTGTCTTCGCTAGTCTCGATGCAGGTGGATCGGCTCACCAGCTGGGTGCGTGGCTAGAGCAAATGGCGACGCCATCTATGGCACTAAACCGTGGACACGGTCTGAGGCCAAGACCGAGGATGGCACGGAGGTCCGCTTCACTTCGCAAGGGGGCGAAGCTGTATGCATTCTGCTGAGGAAGCCGGGTACTCGGACGATCACAGTTCCAGATCTTGCGGCCAAGGCTGGGTCTCGCATGCGCATGCTTGGAATCACTGAGTCGCTGAAGTGGTCTGCTTGGGGAAAGGATCTCCAGGTCCAACTCCCCCAGACTCTCGTGGGCAACTATGCTACGTAATAGAAATGGAGAGTGTGCCGTAAGGGGAGTGTGAGGGAACCACGATGAATGTGCTTAGGATCAGGCGTCCGGGTGAGATAGTGATCGAGCAGGTACCCGAGCCTGTGTTAATGGACGGCGAGGTTCTGCTGCGGGTGAAGAGAGTCGGGCTGTGCGGCAGCGATCTGAACAGCTACCGCGGGAGGAATCCGATGGTGGTCTTTCCGCGGGTCCTGGGACACGAGGTTGCTGCAACCGTTGTGGAGAATGTGCCGGGACAGCCCCACCTCGCCAGGGGCACAGACGTGACACTCTCCCCGTATACAAACTGCGGACAATGCGCCTCGTGCAAGCGAGGGCGGCCAAACGCCTGCCAATTCAACCAAACAATGGGCGTTCAGCGGGATGGCGCGTTGGCCGAGTACATCGCAGTCCGGCCAGAGAAGCTCTACACTGCGAATTTGAGCTTGAAGGAGCTATGCCTTGTGGAACCTCTGACTGTCGGTCTTCATGCGATCGGGCGCGGTCGTGTGGGCGCCGAGGACACGGTCGCGGTGATCGGATGTGGCGGTATCGGTCTCGGCGCTGTGGCTGCTTCAGGCTTTAGAGGTGCGCGGACGATCGCAGTTGATCTGGACGATCGCAAGCTGGACATCGCACGACGCGCGGGTGCGACGGATACGATCAACACGCAGCGGGAGAGCCTGCACGACAGCCTGAGCGAACTGACGAAGGGACACGGGCCTGACGTAATCATCGAGGCTGTTGGTCTACCATCGACGTTTCGCGCAGCTGTGGAAGAGGTTGCGTTCACCGGGCGTGTCGTCTACATCGGGTATGCCAAGGAGCTCGTTCTCTACGAGACGCGGCTTTTCGTCCAAAAGGAGCTAGATCTCATGGGGTCGAGGAACGCGCTTCCGGAAGACTTCCATGCTGTGATCCGGATGCTTGAACTGGGCGTCTTCCCAGTGGACGAGGCTGTCAGCGTCGTCGTCCCGCTGAGTGCGGCGGCTGATGCGATGGCCGAATGGGATCGGGAGCCTTGCCGGTTTTCCAAGATCATGATCGATCTAGAGTAGATCAAGTTGCGAGACTAGACGCTCACATCTTCCGGTCTACCTACACCTGCCTGGACGGAAGGGAGTGTGGGAAGCCAGCGGCGCTTTAGTCTGTTCGAAGCTCGTGAAGAGTTCGAAAAGGAGCCATGGCAAACAAGCCTGTTCTAACGCCAACGAACCCAGGGTTCTATGTAAAGCTGGGGTAGACCGTCGATCTGATGGAGGCGGCCAGCGGTTACGTCATTCTGGCTCACCTCGATGCCGTCCAGCGGGAACGAGCGCTGGCAGACTGGAGCAACCAGAGTGGAAAGAAGGCACCCAGAGACCTCGAGGCCCACCTGGAGCACATTCGCCAGGCCGGGTGTGAAAAGCGGGCAAGCTATCTGGTGAAAGGCGTGGTGAACATCAGCTTCCCGGTGCTGGATGATCGGGGTCTCGCGATAGGGCGCTTACTATTCCCTTCCTCCAATACACTGAACCTCCAAAAGGACGGGATGCGGTGATCGAGAGCCTTGGGAAGGCTGCGCTCCAGATCACCGCAGCGATTGGGGGAAGAGTGTCCGGAGAGCAAACGGCAGATGCAGGCGAAAGGCGCCGAGCAAGGACCAGCTGAGGAAGCGGCTCAGGAGAGCAAGGCTGTTTCGGAAGCTGACTCGTCCTTTGCCGGCGCAGACAAACCATATACCGCGACGACAACATAGCAGACGGCCACCACCACGTACCCCAAAGCAAAGCTGCCGAACTGCTTTGCGACGAGACCTAAGATGGGTGGGATAACACCGGCTCCCACTACAGACATGACGATCAAGGAGCCGCCAAGCTTTGTTCTCGGACCGAGGTTCTTGACCCCAAGGGCGAAGATGGTGGGGAACATGATCGACATGAAGAAGCTGGTCACGAGGATCGCCCCGACACCAACCGGGCCTGGATGCACGATGCCGACGGCAAGCAGAACGATATTGATTACGGCGTAGGTGCCCATCATGCGTGCTGGACGGATCCATCGCATCAGTGCAGTCGATGTAAAACGGCCGAGAGCGAGAGCGATGAGATTGCCGGTGAGAAACAGGGCAGCGGTGCGTTCGGTGGCCTGGGTGTATTGCTTGACATAGGGGATAAAGGCGGACCATGTGCTCACCTGCGCCCCGCAATAGCAGAACTGCGCGATGATCGCCGCGCGAAGCTGCGGAACGCGGAGAAGCGAGGCCACTTGCGACGCGATGCTGCTGCTTTCGCTTCCATCCTGTTCGCGAAGCGCGGAAGGGAAGCGTGTGAGCCCGATAGCGAGCGCAAGCAGAAGGACGACACAGCCCAGCGTCACATACGTAGGCACGACGCGCATGATCTCGGTGTGGAGATAGCCTGCATAGGTGCCGAGGGACCTCATCTCCGCGATGCGTGCGGCCGAGTGCTCAATACCAGAGAAGATAAAGAACGTGCCGATAAGGACTCCGGTGATAGTTCCCGGAGGATTGAAGGCTTGTGAGAAGTTAAGCCTGCGCTCTGATGTCTCGGGCGGGCCAAACTGTGCAATGAAGGGATTGGCGGCCGTCTCCAGTGTTGCCGATCCGCAGCCCACAACAAACAGCGCCGTGAGCATCAGCCAGTACTGCCCGATGACGGCAGCAGGCCAGAACATCAGGGTGCCGGTACCAAAGATGCAGAGGCCGGTCACGATCCCCGGCTTGTACCCCCATCTCCGCATTCCGAGTGCCGCCGGTAGCGCAGTGCAGAAATATCCAAAAAACACCGCAGTCTGGACAAGTTGCGCCTGCAAGGGGGAGAGCTCGAAGGATTTCCTAAACTGCTGCACAAGAATATCGGTGAGATTGTTTGACATTCCCCAGATGAAGAAGAGCGCAGTGACGAGGATGAAAGGCAGCAGATGGCCCGATGGCAGCAGCGACGGCGGTTTCTGCCCCCCACGGACTTCGGCTCGCGAGGGTGAAAGACTGTTGACAGCGGTATTCACGTTAGGCCTCGTTTGTGGAACGTGGGACAAGAGCGGGTCTGTAGAACTCAGCTGCCGTTCCGCCAAAGATACTCTCGATCTCAGGATCGCTGAAAGGCGCGAAGTACTCGGAGAGAGTGCTCCACCAACGCGAATAGGTGGAAGCGACCAGACATACGGGCCAGTCGGATCCAGCCATGAGTCGCTCCGGTCCGAAGACCTCGACGCAAACGTCTAGGTAGGGCCGGAGATGGTTCAGTGTCCACCCAGACCAGTTCGCTTCTGTGACAAGGCCGGATAGTTTGCAGAAGACGTTTTGACGCTTTGCCAGGCATGCGATCTGGTGGCGCCATGGGTCAAGTTGAGCGTTAGCGATGGAAGGCTTGGCAGAATGATCTAGCACAAACCGCTGGCGAGGGTGACGATCTACGAAGCGGGTGGCCTCCTGCAGCTGCCGATCGCGAATCAGGAGATCATAGGCGAGATCGCGGCGGGTGAGCTCGGCGATGCCGCGGTCGAAGCTGCTCTGGTCGAGGAAGCCTTCCGGCTCGGCCTGCACAATCTCTCGTATGCCGACCAGCTTGGGGTTGTCCGCAAACTGGTCGAGTGCGGAGGGTAAGCTCTCTGTAAGCAGCGGGGCCCAGCCTACGACTCCGCAGATCCCATCAGTCTGATCGGCACAGTTGAGCAGCCACTGCGTCTCCTGCAGACTCTGCCGGGCCTGCACAGAGATCGCCGTGTCGATATCTGCCAGGCTCAGCACTTCGTTGAAGTCCTCGACGAGGAAATCGCGGCGCAGCGCAGCCATGGGCTCCTCGATCCACTGAAACTCCTCAGCCGTGTATCGCCATAGGTGGTGATGAGCGTCGATACGCGGCTTGCGCCGCTTAGAAGGCTTTTCTGGCGCCGCTTCGAATTGTAATAGGGTTGACATAAGCTCGGCGTAACAGGTGAGGCGATCTTCCACGGAGTTGAGCGGATGCCGATCACTGGCGTGCTCAGAGGCTGCGACTCGGCCTTGAAGAGGAGCTTAAGGCCGAGCAGACGGTCTGCGACTCAGGCGATGGCTCGGGTGCGATTGCGGAGCTTGCCTATCCCTTGGATTTCGATCTCAATCTCTTCCTCTGGCCGCAGCCACCTCTGAGGTGTTCGGCCAAGACCTACGCCGGTAGGTGTGCCGGTGCTGATGATGTCTCCTGGCTCAAGCGGGACGATTCCTGAGATATAGGCGATAAGGTCCGGTATGCGGAAGATGAGATCCCGAGTATTGGCTGACTGGAGAACCTCTCCGCTCAGCGTGAGGCGGATGTCGAGCGAGTGCGGGTCGGAAAGCTCGTCGCTTGTGACGATCCAGGGACCTAATGGAGTGAAGGTTGGAAAGCTCTTCCCGAGAGTCCATTGCGTCGTCGCCAATTGCACGCCACGCGCGCTCACGTCGTTGAGGATGGTGTAGCCGAAGACGTGCTCCTGCCAACGTTCTGGCACGATGCGGTGGCCCGGCTTCCCTATGACTACGGCCAACTCCGCTTCGTAGTCGGGCTCCCTTGCTTCCGGGGGAAGCAGAATATCGGTGTTCGGCCCGGTAATGGATGACGCGAGCTTGAGGAACACAGTGGGCACATTCTGCACAACCATCTTCGACTCGGCCGCATGCTCCCGGTAGTTGAGTCCAATGCCGAAGATGCGAGGCGGGTGAAGGAGCGGTGCAAGCAGAGGGAGGTCTCTTAATGGAATGGACTGGGCCTCCCGTGTTGCATGAATTACGCCGCTGCGGATTGCCGCGAGCGTGTCGTCGCCCCCGGTCTCGGAGAAAGGATAGACACGATCGCCGTCGACGACTCCGCCCCGAACCTGGCCGTTGATCCCTTTGAAGGTAACAATCTTCATGCGCCTGTTCTCCACGCCGAACCGTTGGGAAAGCTGTACAGGTTGATCGACTGCTTCAGGATCTCGATACTGTAGCCGGGTTCCTCGGGCAGCATGTAGTACGCCTGACGAATGTTGACCGGGTTCCGGAAATGCTCATGGAGGTGATCGACGTATTCGATCACCCGATCCTCCATGGTGCAAGAGACTCCAAGGAAGTCGAAGAAGGAGAGATGTTGGACATACTCGCAGAGACCGACGCCGCCGGCATGCGGACAGACTGGGATGCCGAACTTCGCGGCCATCAGAAGAATAGCGAGGTTCTCATTCACACCGGCGACGCGACAGCTATCGATCTGGCAGAAATCCATTGCGCCAGCCTGCATCAGCTGCTTGAACATAACGCTGTTGTGGCAGTGTTCGCCTGTGGCAATACGGGTTGGTGCAGCCTCTCGGCGGATGCGGGCATGGCCCAGTATGTCGTCTGGACTGGTGGGCTCTTCCATCCACCAAGGCTGAAGCTCAGCCAGTCCGATCGTTCTTCGGATGGCCTCGTCAACTCCCCATTTCTGGTTTGCGTCGACCATCAACCGGTTGGTCCAGCCGATCTCCTCACGAACTATGCGTCCGCGACGAAGGTCATCCTGCGGCTCGCCGCCGACCTTCAGCTTGAACTGTGTCCACCCATCCGCAACGCCTTCGCGGCAGAGCCGGCGTATCTTCTCATCACTGAAGCCGAACCAGCCGGCGGAGGTGGTGTAAGCGGGATATCCCTTGGCTTGAAGTTCACTGAGGCGTTCCGCCTGACCTTGTTTGCCGCGGCGCAGGATTTCCAAAGCTTCGTCACGAGAGAGAGCATCGGAGATGTAACGGAAGTCGATCGCGGCAACGATCTGTTCGGGGGTCATCTCTGCGAGAAGTCGCCAGACAGGCTTTCCCTCCGACTTGGCGTAGAGATCCCATACAGCGTTGATGAGGGCGCCGCAAGCAAGATGGATGACGCCCTTTTCGGGGCCGAGCCAGCGAAACTGAGTGTCCCCGCTTAGCTGCAGATAGAGAGCGTTCAAGTTCGATGTGAGATCGTGGAGCGACCGACCTCGAACAAATCTAGCGAGATACTCGAGTGCTGTGACACAAAGCTCTGTACCGCGGCCCAGGGTGAACGTAAGACCGTGGCCTTCGAAGCCGGCGTCGGTCTCCAGGATGCAATAGGCTGCAGAATAATCCGGATCTTTGTTAACTGCATCGGAGCCTATGTGCTCTTTCGAGGTAGGGAATCGCAGGTCCGCCACACGGACATTCGTGATATGGATAGGTTTCAAGGGCGTTCCAGGGGTATGTGCGTGCCAGATAGCAGGACTGCGATAGTCTTCGGTGTGCCCTTCTTTGCAGGTGGGATTCTAACGAGGCCAATGCATCTTCGTCAATAAAAGGTAGTATGCATAGAAGAAGGCGCGAGCACCCTAAAAAGCCAGCGCTCTGTTCTACTTCGTTTTTACGCTTGAACAGCTATTTTCATATTTGACAGTGGGAGAGAAAGCGGTAGCAGGGTCAGCCCTGCTATCGAGGCCCTAACTTGCAGCTCTTTGAGCTCCACCATAAGCGCGCCGTGGTTACGGGGGCGGCCAGCGGCATCGGACTTGCGATTGCACGCCTCTTCGCGCAAAGCGGAGCGGAGATTGTGCTGGTTGACCTAGACCTCAAGAAGGTTCAGGCGGCAGCCGAAGCCGTGGCGAGCAGCAGTGGTGCAGCTGTGGGGGGGCACGGATGCGATGTTTCGAGCGAAGCAGGCGTGAAAGGTACCTTTGCGGAGATCGGCGGACCGATCGACATCCTTGTGAACTGTGCAGGCATAGCGCACATTGGAAACCTCCAGTCGACCACCCCTGAGGATCTGGACCGGCTCTATGCGGTCAATGTTCGCGGAACATACCTATGCATGCGTGCTGCGATAGAGCCGATGCTTGCGGCGAAGCGTGGTGTCATTGTCAACATGGCATCGATCGCGGCGACCGCCGGTCTTAGCGACCGTTTCGCCTACTCCATGACCAAAGGCGCAGTGCTTTCCATGACGCTTTCGACGGCAAAGGACTACCTGTCCCAGGGTATTCGCTGCAACTGCATCTCGCCGGCGCGAGTTCATACCCCCTTCGTGGACGGATTCCTGGCAAAGAACTATCCGGGACAGGAGGCCGAGAAGTTCAAGGCTCTGGCCGAGTCTCAGCCGATCGGTCGGATGGGCAAGCCGGAGGAGATTGCCGCGCTGGCACTTTACCTGTGCTCAGACGCTGCCTCGTTTCTGACCGGAGTAGACTTCCCGATCGACGGCGGATTCTTCAACCTGCGATAAAGCTCCGAGGACCGAACGGAGCGGGAGTGGCGAGAAGAAGTCCGCCGGCGTTCTGGTGTTTTGCTCCCGGTGTAGGTCGCACGTCGGTCATCTCTAACGCACGACAGGTATCCAGCCCAGTCAATCCTTGAGCCGAGCGGCTCCGGGGAGGAAGCGCTCTCGGCGCGTCAGGTTTCCCATGATGAGGTAGAGCCTGCGGTAAACCTGGGCATCATCTCCGACCCTCAAGGTTCAAAACAAGATCTTCGTCTGCGAACAATTTGTAGCACATATAATTCCCGGGCTATTGCTTCGCCCTTAGGAGATCACTTGAAATCAGCTTGCCCCAAGATCGCTGCCGCCGCACTAGTGCTTGCTACCTGCGCGTTCCCGTGCCTTGCTCAACTTGAGGGCAGCACGATCGAAACCAGCACCACCCACCCCGTCCAGTCGATCCAGGACACTGAGACGCCCGCCCAGCACGAGGCGCGAATGGCCTGGTGGCGGGAGGCTCGGTTCGGCATGTTCATCCACTGGGGTCTCTACTCCATCCCGGCGGGAACGTGGAAGGGTAAGCAAATCGAGGGTATCGGGGAATGGATCATGAATAACGGCTCCATCCCAGTAGCAGACTACAAAGCGTTAGCCAGCCAGTTCAATCCCACATCCTTCAATGCGCATGACATTGTTGCCCTAGCCAAGGCAGCGGGAATGAAGTACATCGTGATCACGGCCAAGCACCATGATGGATTTGCGATGTTTGACTCGAAAGCAGACCCGTTCAATATCGTTGCTGCGACTCCATTTCACCGCGACCCGATCCGGGAACTGGCGGAGGAGTGTAAGCAACAGGGTGTCAAGCTCGGCTTCTACTACTCACAGGATCAGGACTGGACGGCCCCGGGGGGTGCGGCTTTTAAGAGAGCGAATCACCAGGCTCCCACCTTTCACTGGGACCCGGCTCAGGACGGCGAGTTTGCCGCTTATCTCCACAACAAAGCTATTCCCCAAATCAAAGAACTCCTTACAAACTATGGGAATTTCCCCGTCGTTATCTGGTTCGACACACCAACGAAAGACATGACGCCGGCGCTCGCAGGTGAAATTGTTGCACTGCTGAACCAGCACCCCAATCTGATCTGGAACAATCGTCTGGGCGGCGGGTACAAAGGCGATACGGAGACGCCGGAGCAGTTTATTCCAGCAGAGGGTTATCCGGGGCGCGACTGGGAGTCCTGCATGACCATGAATGACACCTGGGGCTTCAAGTCCTATGACACAAACTTCAAATCCACCGAGACGTTGCTTCGCAACCTGATTGACATTGCCAGCAAGGGCGGCAATTATCTTCTGAATATCGGTCCCGATGCGAAGGGCAACGTTCCGCCCTCAGAGGTCGATCGGCTCCAACAGGTCGGCAGATGGATCGCTACAAATGGAGAGTCCATCTTTGGGACTAAGCCAACTCTCTTTGGTGCCGAGGCTGGCGCGTTCAGCACCACAGAAAAAGACAAGAATGGCGAGCCGAAGTTCGTCTCTTCCTGGGCGTGGCGATCTACGACCGCGCCCGATAAGATCTATGTCGAGCTGTTTACTTGGCCGAAGGAGATGTTCCACCTGGACAACTCTCCTCGAACAATCACGGGGGCATACTTGCTTGCGGACAAGTCGCGAAAGCCGCTCAAAGTCACGCACACGGAGACTGGAGTCGACGTCGCTCTGCCGACAGCAGCTCTGGACCCCATCGCGAGCGTACTCGTCCTAACGACGGAGTGAGTAGTGTGAGCGACTATGCCTGGAATCCTCGCGGGGATGCGAATCTGTGTCATCGAAGGCACTCATGCTGCTTCTTGCTGCGGAAGATAGCCTTCTACCACCCAAGTGCTACAGAGTGTCCAAGGGATAGAGGATATGCTGCGACTATGTTTCGTAGCTCTGTAGTTCCTCCGGAAGTATTCATCGCCCACGCGAACAAGCACAAGGTCGCTCGTATGCTGGCAATGCGTGATCGACTCAAACTGCAGATGAACATGGCGGACGCAAGATCGAAGCCGCAGGTTAAAACCTCGCCGTCAGATCGTCCTGTGGCTGTCGCAGGCCATCGGCGCTGATTAGGTGTAGCCTGTCTTCGTGAAGAAAGAAGAAGCCGCTGAGGTGCTCTCGATCGAGGGACGCGAGGTCCGCGTGACTCACCCCGAGAAGCCCTACTTTTCCAAGCAGACAAAGCTTTCAAAGCTTGACATCGTGCAGTATTACCTGTCGGTCGCGCCGGGCGCACTTGCCGGGATCGAGGATCGTCCGCTCGTTCTTAAACGTTTCGTCAATGGCGCCGAAGGTGAGGCATTTTTCCAGAAGCGTGCGCCTTCCGAACTCCCATCCTGGCTGCGAACGGTGACCCTGTCCTTCCCATCGGGACGAACGGCGGAAGAGTTGGTTGTGGATCACGCGGCTGGGCTGGCGTGGGTTGCCAACCTGGGTTGCCTGGAACTGCATCCGCATCCGGTGCGCTCCGGAAATCTTGACCACCCGGACGAGCTGCGGGTGGATCTCGACCCCGGCCCCGGAGTTGGGTGGGAGGAGGTACGCCGGGTCGCTCTCGAAGTGAAGTCGCTGCTTGAGGAGGTAGGCCTCCGCGGCTGGCCAAAGACCAGCGGATCCCGTGGAATGCACGTCAATGTGCGGATTGAACCGCGATGGAGCTTTGGCGAGGTGCGTCGTGCGGCCTTGGCTCTGTCGCGTGCTGTTGAGCGGCGAGCACCTACCCTGGCTAGCTCGAAATGGTGGAAGGAGGAGCGGCACGGCGTCTTCCTCGACTACAACCAGAACGCGAAGGATCGGACGACCTGCTCGGCCTACTCGGTACGTCCGCTGCCTGACGCGCGAGTATCCATGCCGCTTCACTGGCACGAGGTCGTAGACTGCGAACCGGCTGATTTCACGGTGCTGACTGTGCCGAAGCGCTTCGCAGAGATCGGGGATCCGCATGCGGGAATGAACGGCGCGCCGGGATCGCTCGATGGACTGCTTGAACTGGCGGCGAGGGACGAGGCAGGAGGTTTGGGCGATGCGCCGTGGCCACCGCACTTCCGCAAGATGGAGGGTGAGGCGCCACGGGTCGCTCCGTCGCGCGCGAGGTCTGCGTCAGCGAAGTCTGCTGCGGCAAAGTCGACCGTGAAGAAGTCGCGATCGAAGATGCCGCTGGTGGTGATCGCGAACTCTCCCAGCCAGGACGATGCGATGGCGGGCCTCGAGCGGTGGAAGAGCAGATATCCCGAAGTAGCCGGATTGCTGGCTGTCGATGACGTGCTGGTGGACAGGATGCGAGGCAGATTCTCACTCTGGACCCGCATTCGAGTGAACCTGCGAAATGTCCCCGAAGATCTCCGACCGCCGCAGGAGACGCCTGATCCGGATGAGGACCCGACGCGGGACTGGAAAGGAAGGCGAGCCTCCGAGGAGGGCGGGTAATCACGATCCGCAAGCGTCAGCGCCCAGCGGGAAAGATCTCCATCAACTCCTGCGGCGGAACGACCTCAAGCTGGGCATAGGTGCAGTCGCTCGGACCTTTGTCGATTCGCCACCTTCGGAACTGGGCCATGTGACGGAAGCGGCTGCCCTGCAGGTGTTCGTACGCGACTTCAACGACCAGTTCAGGCCGCAATGGCACCCAGGATAGATCCTTGCCCTGGCTCCATCGGCTCTGGCCGCCCGGCATGCGCTGCTCGCTTCCGTTGGCGGTGGTTCCGGGCTCAGCCCAGAGCTTCCACGGATGATCTGCGACTGCGTCCTGGCGATAAGGCTCCAGGTGTTGAACGAGATCCTGGCGTTTCGCCTGGGTGAAGCTGGCGCAGACTCCTACGTGCTGCAGCGTACCGGAGTCGTCGAAGAGTCCGAGCAGAAGTGAGCCGATCGCCGTGCCTTCACCGTTCTTATGCCAGCGGAATCCGGCTATGACGCAGTCGCAATCGCGCTCGTGCTTGATCTTGAGCATGACGCGCTTGTCAGGTTCGTAAGCGCCGGTGGTTGACTTCGCCATGATCCCGTCGAGGCCTGCGCCTTCGAAGCGGCGGAACCAATCCGAGGCAACGGACATGTCGTTGGTTGCCGGCGTGATGTGGATCGGAGGCGCGGAGGATCGAAGCAGCGACTCCAAATGCTGGCGGCGATCGGCGAACGGGTCGCCCGTGAGATCGCGGTCACCTTCTGAAAGCAGATCGAAGAAGACGACTGAGGCGGGGGCCTGCTCGGAGAGGAGCTTCACTCTGGAGGCGGCGGGGTGAATGCGAAGCTGGAGCGCCTCAAAGTCGAGAGCACCTCCCCTTGCAATCACGATCTCGCCATCCATCACACATCGCGGCGGAAGTTCAGACTGCAAGGAGTCGAGCAGCTCGGGGAAGTATCGGTTCAGGGACTTTCCGTCCCGGCTCTGGATGAGTGTTTCGTCGCCGTCGCGGAAGATGAGCGCGCGAAAACCGTCCCACTTGGGTTCGAAGACCCAGCTGTCACCAGCGGGGATCTCGCTGACTCGTTTGGCGAGCATGGGGGAGACTGGAGGATTTACGGGAAGATGCACGCCTCAGTTATACCGCGTTGCTTCGATGAAGAACGCCTCGGCTCGGCCGCATGACTCTGCCTGCCGATCTCTGGCGAAGAGGGTACGGATACGTGAGAATGGGTGGATGAGCTCTGTGCGCATGGATAAGTGGCTGTGGGCCGCTCGCTTTTTCAAAACACGCGCGTTAGCTGCGGGCGCCTGTGAGCTGGGCAGGATCGAATCCAATGGACAACGAGCTAAAGCCTCGCGGGAGGTGCGCGCCGGCGATCGTTTGCGTGTAAAGAATGAAGCGGGAGAGTTTCAGGTTGAGGTCTTGATGCTGAGTGAGGTACGCGGTCCGGCGGCCGTTGCGCAGACCTTCTATCGCGAGACGGAGGATAGCCGTGAGCTGCGGGTGAAGGTGGCCGAAGAGCGTAAGGAGATGCTTCGGCTCGGAGTTCTAACAGAAGGGAAGCCGTCGAAGCGAGATCGTCAGGACCGCAGCCGCTTGCGGGGCAAGGTGCACCGATTCTGAGTTCGGTCGTTGGCTTCACGACGATTCGAGGACGGCGCGAACGGTATTCGGTCAGGGTTCAGGTGCTGAAGGGATCGGCTCCGTCGGGGCTCCACGCATAGCGCTTCGGCGCGCCTTTGAAGTCCCACTGCTCTGGCGTGGTTTCGGCGAGCCAGTCTGTTGCGAGGCCGGTGGAATCGCCAGCGGAAGCGATGGCGAAGGCGTTCTTGATAGCCGCTTTCTGTTCCGAGCCTGTAGCGTCCGGGCCCGGCGAGAGGAAGAGGCTGGTGCCGCTGCGGGCCAGGAGGTCGAGCCATTGCCGGTTGAGCTCCCACGGGATCGCCGTTGTGATCCCTACGCAGTCTGCATCGAGATCGAAGAAGGTGCGGTGTTGCGGCAGGCGATATGCGAGTGTGTTGACTCCCATGCGACGGGTGCGCTCCCACTCGCGGCCGCTGGTGTCGTCGCCGGAACGCTGAATTTCGAAGAGGCCCGCAGCCTGATGTGCGACGGTGTTGCAGCCAAGGAGCAAGGTGTTTTCACCAGCAGCGGCGCGAATGCTTTTATAGAGGTCAAGAATGATCTCGGCGTTGGTGCGGCTGCGGTCGTGGAAGCTCCAGCCCGGAAGGGTGGGCTGTGCACCCATGTCGAAGCCCCATTGGCCAAGCAGATCATAGGTGGAAAAGTCATGCTTGATCAGATCGTACTTCCACCCGACGACCTGTCTTACCTTGGCAAGCATGAGCTCTAGCGCTTCGGGAATGGTGGGGTCATAGGCGAATTCATTGTCTCGCGCGCTCTGGGAGCGAAGGCGAACGGAGGGCAAGAGCAGATTCTTCGGAGCGCTTTTGGGCGCCTCTGTGGGGCGTATCCAGATACCCGGACGTGCCCGGTGAGATCGGATCTGCTTAGCGAGCTGCGCCATATCTGGGAAACGCGGATTGCCCTCCCAACCTGCATCAATCACGGAGAAGGGACGTGGACCGGCGGTGGGAGCGAGCAACGCAATAAGGTCCGTGTCGCGCAGAATGCCGTCCGCGGTGTTGTTGCCGTAGGCGTAGTACCAGTCGTTGCTTCCGAAGACAGGCTCTGCTGGGAGACGCGGGTGGGGGCAGAGGAGACGACACAGACCCTTGAGGCTCTCGAGAGGTGTTTCGCCGGGCGTGCCTTGCCTTGACATAACGGTGGCGGCGGCGATCTCGCGCTGCCCGAGAAGAACGCCGCTCCCCCCGTTCGAGAGATCAAGCCACAGGGAGACGCCTTCGGGGTCTACCTGCCAGAAGCAGAGTGCGGCGGCTCCGGTGCGCACACCGTAGGTATGGGTGGTTTGGCCGTTGTGCGCGGCGAAGTACCAGGGGAGCACACGCTCGGGAACTATGCTGCGCCACGCGAGCTCGCCGTAGCTGCGCTCCCACGCATCTCCCAGGTACAGCGACGCAGGGGAAGGCCTCACAATCCAGCGGAGATGCATGCGAACCAACGGAACGGTGGGAGCCGTGATGACAATGGGAAGGGAATCGGCGGTCGCGACAGAACGCACCTGAATCCCGCTTGCCTCCCACTTCGAGCCCGAGCGTGATAACACTCTGCGTGACGGCTTCTTTGCAGTGAAGGGTTCGGCGTAGGCGACCGCTCGATCTGGAGTCCGCAGGATGTTGAGGAAGTCGCTGGCAACGTCTTTGCGTGTTTCAGGAATGGCAGCAGCAGCTTGGTTACTCGTCGATGTAGCAACGAGAGCGGCTGCTGCGGTCAGAAAAGATCGGCGGGTTGCCTGTGCCAAGTTGACCTCCTGGGTTCACCGTCAGTTTATTTATCTGGTCAAGCTTCCCATGAAAGGCTAGCTCTGGCGAGGTTTGACAAACGTTCTTACGATCCTGTGTCATCCAGCATGAGAATCTAGAGCGATCCAACTCTTTGACTTGCTGCAGTCTACGGGGGCGCCGATGTATCGTATTTTTCAAACCGTTCTATTAATCATCTTCGTAGGTGGATCCTTGAGTGGGGCTGCATGGGCCCAGGCAAGTGGTGGAACCATTGCCGGCAGTGTCTTTGACGCGACGGGAGCTCTGGTTGCGGGTGCCACGCTGACCGCAACCGGCGCTAACACCGGCACGGTCTACACCGCGACTTCAACCTCTACGGGTACCTATCGCTTTCCGCAGATGCAGTTAGGCGCTTACAACCTCTCTGCCACGTCGCCCGGGTTTAAAGAGACAACGCTCCAGGGAGTCCTGGTTCAGACAGGTTCGGTGGCATCGGCTGACGTGCACCTCTCGAGTGGCGGAGCAACCGAGACCGTCACCGTGAATGCGGATGCCCCGGCGGTAGAGACGGAGAGCTCCGATGTGGGCACCGTTGTGACAACACGGCAGATCATAGAGCTGCCGCTAAGCCTTGGCGGACAGGGTGCGCTGCGGTCGGTCGAGTCTTTTGTCTTCCTCGTGCCGGGCACTATCGGACCCGGAACCGCGGGCAGTACCTCTGGCGCCTTCCAGGCAAAGACGGCTGGAGGTCAGAACTTCGGGACAGAAGTTCTGTTGGATGGAGCGAGCGTCCACCGCGCAGACAGCGCGGCCGCCTTCGATGAGCTTGCGCCGTCTGTGGAAGCGCTCCAGGAGTTCAAGGTAACGACCTCGATTATTCCCGCCGAGTATGGGCGAACTACCGGAGGCGTCGAAAACTTCAGCATTAAGAATGGAACCAACAGTTATCACGGAACGGTGTTCGACATCTTCCAGAATGATGCGCTTAATGCAAACAGCTACTTCCATGATCTTCAGATCGCGGATAACCCAACGGACCCGGCGAACCGGGCTACCAACGCGCGCGATACAGATAAGAAGAACGACTACGGCGGGTCGATTGGCGGGCCGTTCTCGATCCCGAAGCTTTACAACGGACGGGACAAGAGCTTCGCGTTTTTTTCGTGGGAGCAGTTCCGGCAATCGCAGAGCGGAACCCGAACCAGCACGGTTCCAACACTTGCGACGCGAGGTGGAGATTTCTCCTCGCAGCTAAACACAATCCCGGGGGCGAATCCGGCCAATCCGGTTCCAGGCGTTGTGGATTGCAACGGCAACCCCGTCTTTCTAGGTGAAATCTTCGATCCGAGCACGACCAGCATCCGTAACGGTGTCGCCTGCCGTAACTCGTTCCCGGGAAACATCGTCCCGGCGGCACGCTTCAGTCAATTCGCGAAGAACGCTCTGGCCTATCTGCCGGTGCCCAATGTCGGCGACGCGAACACAATCGTGAACAACTTCGCTTATCGGTCGGGCTTTCCCAGGCTCAACACAGTCTATTCCGTACGCGCTGACCAGAACCTATCGCAAAAGAGCAAGATCTTCGCTTCCTACACAGATCGTGATAACGACATACGCAATGGATTGCCCGCCTTCCCCGGACCGGGTGGCGGTGTTCAGTTCCAGCACTCGTTTGCCAAATACCTTCGCTTCGGATCGGATTACGTATTTAGCCCGTCTGTGTTCAATCACTTCAACGCGGGCTTAAATCGGCTAGTGCTGCTGAGCCAGTCGAATGCAGTCAACGGTACAGACTACCCCGCCCTGCTGGGGATCAGGGGTGCCAGTGGCCCCACGTTCCCGGAGATTGGATTTACAAGCGATCGCTCCTACGGGGGTCTCGGATATAACAACGACACGGTAGACCATGTGAATGCGCTCGTGGTTTCGGATAGTGTGTCTGCGAATCGGGGTGCGCACACAGCGCGATTCGGTCTCGACTGGCGTCAGGAGCAGTTCTCGCACGCCAATGTTGCGGGTGGCTCGGGTAGTTACGACTTTGAGCGATATCAGACGGCGGCGGCTCCAGGCAGTGATCTCACGGGCGATGGCTTCGCGAGCTTTCTGCTTGGACAGGTCAATCAGGTCGGCCCCTTCAATATTCAATCGCGTATTCCGCGTTTTGTAGAGAATTACTATGCTGGATATATCCAGGATGACTACAAGGTTGCGCATAATCTTCTTCTGAATCTCGGTCTACGCTACGACGTAGAGACACCGCGGCATGAATCGCATGGAAACCTTTCAAATTTCAGCCCAACAACCCCGAATCTTGGAGCAGGTGGCCTGCCGGGCGCGCTGGTGTTTGCTGGGAATGGTCCGGGACGTATTGGTGGAGGCGGTGAGTTTGCGAAGACGTGGATGAAAGACGTTGCGCCGCGGCTCGGGTTTGCATTCGCTCCCGACTCTGGACATGGAAACACCTCCGTACGAGGAGGCTTTGGTATTTATTACGGCCCGCTCGATTACGCAGCATTTGGAGGAGAAAATCAGCTCGGCTTCTCCGCGCAGCCTAGGTTCAATATTGGAGATAAGTTCACACCAGCCATAGCAGGGTCGATCGATGCCGGGATTCCCAGCTACCCCAAGCCACCGAACCTCGATCCAACCCAGGCCAATGGTCAGTCGGTAGGGGACCAGTTCAATCCTGGTTACATCGCTGCCTCTTACGGCCGTCCGGGTATGACGCTGAACTGGAGCGTCGAGGTACAACAGCAGTTGGCAACTGACCTGATTCTTACCCTCGGATACATCGGCCAGTCTTCCTCGCATCTCCGTTCGGCACTGGCGCAGATCAACAATGTAAACCCAACGTTTTATGGTTTCGGAAATGACCTTAATACCGACATCTCACTCCTCTCCGGAGCGAAGCTTCCGTACACCGGTTTTACGGGAACCCTCGGTCAATCACTCCGCCCATTCCCGCAGTATCAGACGATTGGCACCTCTGGCGGACTGGAGAATGTGGGCCACTCCAGCTACGAGGCCCTTACGGCAAAGCTGGAACGGCGCTTCCACTCCGGTCTCAACCTTCTGGCGTCTTACACGTGGTCAAAGACGCTTACTGACTCTGACAGTGCATTACCGGCATTCGCCACATTTGTGCAAGCGCCTGGAAGCGTGCAGAATCCTTCGAACCTCAAAAGCGAGAAGGCTCTCAGCTTCCAGGACACTCCCCATAACTTCGTTGTGAGTTACATCTACGAACTGCCGATTGGAAAAGGAAAGCGTTACCTGAACCATAACCCTGTCGTAAACGCAGTGGCTGGCGGGTGGCAGGTCGGTGCTGTGCAGCGATACCTGAGCGGTCAGCCAGTGGCGTTTAGCTGCGCACCCAACCAAATCAGCGCCTCCGACGCCTGCATCCGCTACAACATCTCAGGCTCCATCCGGAATCCCGTAGCCCAGCACGGCGACCCTCGCAAAATCCAGCTATTCAATACCGCAGCTTTCACTGATCCGAACGCCAATATCACGGTAGCAGGAACGCCTTGGGTCTTTGGAAATTCACCGCGCGTGAACGGAGCCTTCCGCACCCCGATCTATGCCAATGAGGACTTGTCAATCATTAAGCAGATCGCTCACTTCGGCGAACTCGGAGAGTTGCAATTGCATACGGATCTGTTCAACGTGACAAATCGACATCATTTCAGCCAGCCCGACACTACCTTGACCGATGCTACTTTTGGCTCGTACCAAAGTACCTTCGGCGATCCCAGGATTGTGCAGTTTATTCTTCGGTATAGCTTCTGACATTGTGTCGTTCCGTACTCATGAAACGTAACGGTGAGAACCTTCAGTCGTGCGCCCATAATTTTAAACAGAATCCAATGAGATATCCAGGACTCGAAACTCGTTTTCAGCGTAGAAGATTCATTCAGAATGTAGCTGGTCTGTCGGGATCGATCCTGTTGCAGAACTGGCGGGCGTTTGGTGAGGTGAGTCAATGGCGCGAGATTCGGGTGTTCACCACGAGCGAGACGAGGAAGCACGCTGAGGGACCGCCGCTTCGATGGAAGTCAACGAAAGGAGTAAGCCCAACAACCTCGGACGCGGTCGAGATCACGAGCACACAGCGCTTTCAGCCAATGCTGGGGTTTGGGTGCGCCTACACGGATGCATCATGTTTTCTACTGAGCCGTATGGATGCGGCTATGCGCCAGGGCTTCCTCACTGAGACTTTTTCTCCTGACAGGATGGGGCTGAATGTGGGGCGCACCACCATAGGCGCAAGTGACTACTCGCGAAACGTCTACAGCTATGACGACGTTGCCAACGACGTCTCAATGGAGCACTTCAGTATTGCGCATGATGAGGAGTACATTCTTCCGATGCTGCGGGAGATGCGGCGGCTAAATCCTGAGTTGTTTCTCCTCTCCACTCCATGGAGTCCACCCGGTTGGATGAAGACTTACGGTTCGATGTTGGGTGGATGGATGACATCGAGGTATCTGGAGCCCTACTCGCGTTACTTCGGTAGGTTTCTTGACGCATATAAAGCTGCGGGCGTTGAGATTAACGCTGTTACCTCGCAGAACGAAGTCGAAACTGACCAAGCGGGACACATGCCCGCGACGTATTGGACTCCTGAAATGGAATCCGACTTCATCCGGGAGTACCTAGGCCCGCTGCTAAGAAAGAAGAAGAGCAAGACCGAGATTTGGCTGCTCGATCATAACTACGAGCTTTGGAAGCGAGTGAGATGGCAACTGCAGGATCCAGAGCTGCGTCAATACGTCGCCGGAGTAGCCTGGCATGGATATGTCGGTACGCCGGACCAGATGAGCAGGCTCCACGAGGTTGTGCCGGAGATGCCGTTTTACTGGACCGAGGGCGGTCCAGATATTACCGATCCGAAGTACGCTTTGGACTGGACTCGGTGGGGAACGGTATTCACCTCAGCAATTAAGAACTGGTGCCGCTGCATCATCACGTGGAACCTGATGCTCGATGAGAGGGGCGAGCCTAATATCGGCCCTTTCTCTTGCGGTGGTCTGGTAACGCTGCGCGGCGGTCGTGAGCTCGAATATAGTGGACAGTATTGGGCGTTGCGGCATCTCTCGCAACACGTGAAACGAGGCGCAGTACGGTTAGGAAGTCATAGTGACGCGTCGGAGTTGAGCCACGTGGCTATGGAGAACAGGGATGGATCCTCGGTGTTGATGCTGACGAATACGGGAGACGAGCGGGAGTTACAGATGATCATGCCCGTGCCCCAAGGGCGTGTGACGGCCGACGTCCGGCTTGACCGGAATTCTATTTCCACTGTTATCTGGTAAAGACGCACCTGGCGCTCGGCTGGGCGTTCGAGCAAGACACCATTGAGAAAGGAGGCAAGGCGGGGTGAGATCTTTTTCGTTGTTGCTTGCGCTCGCCCTGTCGATCTCCGCTACCAGGGGCGGCGCTCAAGCACAAAGCCAGGTCCGCGCCGGCGATGTGCAAGCAGAATTTCAACAAGGTACGGAGGCTCTACGGGCAAATCGAGTGGATGAGGCTATCGCCATCTTCACGAGGGTCACGCAGGCTACGCCGCGTTCCGCGGAAGCCTACGTCAATTTAGGGTTAGCCCTGTCACAGGCAGGTAAGAATGAGTTGGCGATCACAGCTCTCTTCCGAGCTGTCGCTCTCAAGCCAACGTTGCGTGGCGCTCACCTGTTCCTTGCAATTTCGGAGTACAGGCTGAGTCGCTTCGAGCCTGCATCGGCCGCTGCGCGCAGGGAAACAGCACTCTCTCCCAGTGATGCGCAAGCCTGGATGTGGCAGGGCATTATTGACCTTGAGTTGGATCACCTGGCCGAAGCAGTCGATGCGCTCAACAGAGCTCACCATCTTGATCCGAAGAATGTCGATGTGCTGTACCACCGTGGACGTGCTTCGCTCGATCTCTCTCGCGAGAGTTATGAGCAGATGTTTCGCGAGAATCCAAATTCCTGGCATGTGCACCAGGTGCTCGCCCAAGCAGATGTCGAGGCCGGCCGGGATCCGGAAGCTGTCGAGCAGTTCCGGCTCGCAATTGCATCGGCACCACCACAGAGCGGTCTTCACGAGGCTGAGGGAACCGCGTTGTGGAGGCTGGGGAAGTTCGATGAGGCAGAGGCGGCGTTTCGGGAGGCGCTTCGAATCGATCCCGCTGACATCCTCGCAACCTACAAACTCGGTTGCCTCGAGGTCGATCGGTCCAGAGCCTCTGAGGCGAAGCCGCTTCTCGATCAGGTCTTGCGCGCAGACCCATCTTTGGAGCTGGCGCATTACTATCTCGGCCGGGCGCAGATGCAGCTCGGCGACGAAGCCGCGGCAGTCCGCTCGTTTCAGCAGACAGTCAAATCGGGCGTGGATCCGGAGATCATTCGACAGGCCTATTTTCAGCTTTCGCGGGCTTACCGGCGTCTGCACCAAACCTCCGAGGCTGAAGCCGCGCAGGCCAAGTACCGCGCACTCGATCAGGAGAACAGGGACCAGCTGCAGGGGCGTATGGAGGATATGCGCCAGCGGCACGATCGCGACACCCGCCTTCCGCCACCGCCGGCCGAACCACCCGATCATGACCAGTAGGCAGGGTGAACCAATTAGCGGTGTGGCTCTCCCATGTGCCGTACCGTCATTTGGGTAACGCGCATGTTCTTCGGCAGCGCGCAAGCAAAGACAATGGACTCCGCCACTTCGGCGGCATCCATCATGTAAGAGTCGGCGACCGACTTTTCGGTTCTTCCCTGCCAATTGCGAACTCAGTTTTGACTCCGCCAGGGCACAGGACTCCCACCTTCACACCAAAAGGGCGAAGCTCATTTTCGATGGCTTGCGCGAAACCCACCTGCGCGAACTTGGAGGCGCAGTACACGGCCTCATTCGCATAGCCCTGCAGCCCGGCGACCGAAGAGATGAAAAGGATGATGCCCGAACGCTGCTGTAGCAGGTGGGGCACGGCCGCGCGGGAGAAGACGAAGGAGCTGCGCATATTTGCGTTCATCAATTCGTCGTAGTCTGCAGCCGTAGTCTCGGCGAATTGTTTATAGTTTCCCTGCCCGGCATTATTAATAAGAATGTCTAATTTACCGAAACGAGACAACGCCAGAGCTATCGCCGCCTGCGCGGTCTGCTCCAGACTAGCGTCGCCCGTGAGAAGGTCCGCCTCGCCTCCCGCGTCGCCAATTTGACTGCATAACTCCCGCAGCCGCGTCTCGCGTCGCGCTGTCACGATGACCTTTGCGCCTTCAATGGCCAGAGCCTTGGCCGTCGCCCATCCGATGCCGGCGCTGGCCCCTGTCACTACAGCCACTCGACCCTTTAGGCGGTCTATACTTGACCCGACCCGCTTATCTAAGCCAGAAGTCATTGGACATTTCGGCTTGCATGGTTCGGTTCGGCCCGTGCTGATGGGCGGATTTGCAGCTACTGTAGCTCAAGTGAGTACCTCAAGCAAGGATGTT
>JAABUW010002759.1_pt1 | contig 26183 bp, 25 predicted proteins | sample 5560081 | NCBI WGS metagenome assembly JAABUW01 (sample SAMN10711882, study PRJNA513363) | rock metagenome | isolation source: Antarctica rocks | place: Antarctica: Victoria Land, Knobhead sud | reverse complement strand
GGCTCGGCCCCATCGCGACGTCGTGGCCGGGCGACGGGTGTCTGAAACGTTGGTATTCCGCGTCGGCCAGGCAACTTGCCGGCTGGCTGCCCCTGTGCTTGCCTGGCAGTCCGCTAGTCCTCTCTCCGACGGATGTGCTTCATGCGCCCGACCGGCCACCCAAGGCGCAGCGCGTACGGATTGGGCCTGCTGATCTGCGTGCTGTCCGGTCTGGTTTCGCGCCCTGCCGCGGCCGCGCCGTTGCCACACCGGCCGCTTCCTCCGGTCTCCCACCCACTGGACGACCACGCCGGCTCGACGATCGCAGCGCACGAGCGGGCCGATGCGGCGGGTGGGGCAGCGCCTACGGTCGGGACCCGCAAGGTGCGGGGGATGGACGTGTCGCACTGGCAGGGCAGCATCGACTGGCCGGCAGTCCGCGCGCAGGGCGGCCGCTTCGTCTACATAAAAGCCACCGAGGGCAAGTCGTTCACCGACCCGAAGTTCTCTTCCAACTCGTCCGGGTCTGCTGCCTCGGGCCTGTTCCACGGCGCCTACCACTTCGCGCTGCCCGACCGCTCGACGGGCAAGACTCAGGCCGACTACCTCATTGACCACGGCGGTGGCTGGAGCGCTGATGGCAGGACTCTGCCGCCGATGCTCGACATCGAGTACAACCCCTACGACCGGAATGCTGCGTGCTACGGGCTCTCGCCGCGTGAGATGGTCACGTGGGTGACGGCGTTCAGCAACGAGGTCCGGGCCCGCACGTCTCGCTATCCCACGATCTACACGACCACCAACTGGTGGACGATCTGTACGGACAACAGCCCGCGTTTCGGGCCCACCAATCCGCTGTTCATCGCTCGGTGGTCCACCACGGTGGGCCTGCTGCCGGCCGGGTGGGCGACGTACACGCTGTGGCAGCATGCCAACGCCGGCCCCTTTCCGGGAGACCAGGACTGGTTCCACGGCACGGTCAGCGGCTTGCGACGTTTCGCGTTGCCAGCGGCCTGAGAGCGACCGACTCGACGTGTCCGAGGGGGGACTTGAACCCCCACGCCCCGTAAAGGGCACTAGCACCTCAAGCTAGCGCGTCTGCCATTCCGCCACCCGGACCGGTGCGGCGACCCTGCGGCCGCCCGGTCAGCAGTCTACCGAACCTGTGCCCCCGGGCCTGCTGGTAGGAAGGGCGCATGACGCATCCCACCGCCGAAGATGAGGTCGTCGACCTCTGCCGCGACCTCATCCGCATCGACACATCTAATCCGACGAGCAATGAACGCATCGCGGCCGAGTACGTCGCGGAAAAATTGGCCGAGGTTGGCCTGGAACCCACATTGTGGGAGAAGGACCCGGGCCGCACCAGCGTGGTCGCCCGGATCGAGGGGACCGACCCCGAGCGCGGCGGCCTGGTCATCCACGGTCATCTCGACGTCGTGCCGGCCGACGCCGCCGACTGGTCGGTCGACCCCTTCGCCGGGGAGATCCGCGACGGCTATCTGTGGGGCCGGGGTGCGGTCGACATGAAGGACATGGACGCGATGACGCTGGCGCTCGTGCGCCAGTGGATGCGGGAGGGGCGCCGTCCCCCGCGCGACCTCGTTCTCGCCTTTGTCGCCGACGAGGAGGCCGGCGGGCATCAAGGCGCCAGCTGGCTGGTCAACGAGCACCCTGACCTCTTCGACGGCTGCACGGAGGCGATCAGCGAGGTCGGCGGCTTCTCCGTCACCGTCGCGCCGGATCTGCGGCTCTATCTCATCGAGACCGCGGAGAAGGGGATGGGCTGGATGCGGCTCACGGCCCGCGGCCGCGCCGGGCACGGCTCGATGGTCCATGACGACAATGCCGTCACCGCGCTGTGCGAGGCGGTCGCGCGACTCGGCCGCTACGAATTCCCTATCCACGTCACCGATACCGTGCGTCGGTTCCTGGAGGAATTGAGCGAGGCCCTCGGCATTGAATTCGACCCCGACGACATCGAGGCGACCATCGCCAAGCTCGGTCCCTTGGCGCGGATCATCGGGGCCACGATCCGCAACACGGCGAATCCGTCGATGCTGGACGCCGGCTACAAATCCAATGTCATTCCGGGCGTTGCCCGGGCCGTGGTCGACGGCCGAAGCCTTCCCGGCTACGACGCCGAATTCGAGGCGCAGGTGCGCGAGGCCGTCGGCCCCGACATCGAGGTGGACTGGATCGAGCGCAACGAGGCGCTGGAAACGACGTTCGACGGCGCGCTGGTCGACGCGATGAGTGCGGCCTTGAAGGCAGAGGACTCCGGTGCCCGGCCGGTGCCGTACATGCTGTCCGGCGGCACGGACGCGAAGTCCTTCGCCCGGCTGGGGATGCGGTGCTTCGGCTTTTCACCGTTGTTGCTGCCGCCCGATCTCGACTTCGCGGCGCTCTTTCATGGCGTCAACGAGCGGGTGCCGGTCGACGCCTTGAAGTTCGGCGTACGCGTGCTCGACCGCTTCCTCACCAACTGCTGATCGGTTTCACTGGTAGACGGCTCGACGGTGTCCCCACGTGACGACGACCACGCCCAGCACGTCGTCGTGGACGGTGTACGCGAGGCGCGGCTGGAGGTCGGTGTGGCCCGGGATCACCCCTCGGCGCGCGGTGCAGGCCCGGTGTAGGTGATGCCGCCGGCGAAGCGGCGCAACTCCGCCTCGTTCCAGGCTCCTCCGGCGGGCGTGGTGACCTCCAGCCGAGCGGCGGGGGACAGCTGCAGAACCAGGTCAAACCGGCCTCGCTGCTTCAGCAGCCATCCGGAGCGGCTGCCCACTTTCACCGGGCTGCCATGGCCGTCGGTCAGACTGGAGGGGTGCCGAGCCGCCACCGTCACCAAGTCTCGGGATTCGAGTCCGCAGCCGCGAGGGCCGAGGGTGATGCCTCCCGGGTGGAATTCCACCAGTACGTAACCGGCCGGTGCCCCCGCGATACGGAATTCGGCTGAGGCGCTCCATGGCCGTTCGCGAAGCCCATTCGCCACGGCGAGGACGACCGCGCGTGTAGACCATTCATTGAAGCCGGTCACCTGCACCCAGCGTCCCGGCGCAGAAAGCCAGGTCACGGAGCCGTCTTTCATGTTCGGCTGAAGTGTCAGGAAGGCAGGACGACCCTGGACCGTCACCGCGATCGGGGTAAAGCCTGGCTGCGCGGGTGGACGAACGGCCAGCACCGCGACGTCGACGCCGCTCAACGGGCCGTCGCGGCCGCCCCGCGCGCTTTCGTAGCTCGCAAAGGAGCTTCCCGGCTGGTGGGTGAGCTCAGCCTGGCGCTTCACACCGGCCGGCAGGTAGGAGGGCGTCAGCGGGAAGGACGCGGTGGTGGGGGGCGGCCCGACCAGGAAACCGGAGCTCTTTGCGACGGCCGCGCCGACCGCGGACTTGGCGCGCGGCTGGGGCGGCTGCCGGTGCATGACCGTAGGCACCAGGCCGACTGCGGCAACCGTAGCGGCAGCCGCCAGGGCCAATTCCGCGCGATGTTTGGTGGCGGCTCGACTGCGATGGCGCGTGACCGCGGCCAGCAGCGAGACGTCCACCGGTACAGCGGCAGCGCGACGATGGAGCAGGTCGGTGAGCTCTTCCTCGACGTTGGGCATTATTCGACTCCGTTCATGATTGACGGGCTCGTCGCCACGGTGCGTAGGCGGGCCAGCGCTTTGGAGGCATGCGCGCGCACGGTGGCCGAACTGCAATGGACCACGGGCGCGATCTGATCATCGGTCCAGCCCTCGTAGAAGCGGAGAACCAGCACGGCGCGCTGCTGCCGCGGAAGTTGAGCCAGCAACCGCCACATCGCATCACGCTCGGCATGTGCGGCCGCGTGGTCAGCGCCGTCCCGTTCGGACGAGGCGTCGTCCGGCGGTTCGGCGAGGAACAGCAGCCGGGATGCCCGCCGTCGCTTCCAGGACAGGAAGTCGTTGACGATCACCTTGCGTACGGAGGCGTCGGGATGGTCGAGGGCGCTGATTCGCGACCAGCGGCCGTACACCCGGGTCAGCGCCTCCTGCACCAGATCCTCGCTGAGGTGCCGGTCGCCGGTGAGGACGTAGCCGAACCTGAGCAGAGCCGGGCCGCGGGCACCTACGTACTCTTCGAATGAATGGCCCACGGCTTCAGACTTCACAGAAGAAGAACGCCGCGCGCGCCCTGATTGTGTAACTGCGAGCCGATCTAAAGCGGCGGCTCAGACGGACAGTTGGGGCAGCTTGGTGGCGGTCCGCCGCCGGCGCAGGGTCACCTGACGCGTGCCGTCGCGGAAGAGCCGGAGCCGCGACAGCTCCCAGCCGCCGAATTCGGCCTGGATCGCCAGCTGCACCTGGGCGCTGACCCGGTCGGTGCCCGGCGGCAGGCGCAGCGGCTGGTACTCGTAGTCCGGCGGCACGGCGACTATTCTGCCGCATCCGGCGGGATCGGACGAGGGCCTGCCGGCAGCGCCGCCTGCAACAGGACGGTGAGTCGGGTCCGCCGCGGCCGGGCGCCAACCTGCCGGACTGCTCGGACCAGCGCCGGCCCGCAGGCGTGGACGATCGACAGGTGCCGCTGGGCGCGGGTGAAACCGGTGTAGACCAAGGGCCGGGACAGCAGGCCGGCCGCCTCCGCCGGGAGCACGCTGACCACCGCCGGCCACTCCGAGCCTTGCGCGCGGTGCACGGTGATCGCCCACCCGTGCCGCAGGTCCGACAGCGCCTTGCCAGAGACGCGCACCGGCCCGGCCGCGAAGGCAACCGTCAGGCTGCCGCTCGCAGCCTCGGTCACCGTGCCGACCTCGCCGTTGGCGAAGCCGACCGGCTCCAGATCGAGGTGGTTGGCCGTCGCGACGACCCGGTCGCCGGGGTCGAAGCCGGCGACCGTCCCCTCGCCGGGGTTCAGTTGAGCTTTGAGGGCAGTGTTCAGCGCAATCGTCCCGGCCGGCCCCCGGTGCACGGGGGTGACGACCTGGACGTCGGTCGACCGGATGCCCAGGGTCCTGGGGATGGCGTCGACGACGAGCTGGGTGGTGCGGTGCGCCGCCTCCGCGGCACTGGCCGCGGGCACCAGGACCACCTCGCGGGTGGGGTCGTCCACCGGGGGCAGCTCGCCGCCGCGGACCGCGGTGGCCAGCCGGGCGATGGAGCCACCCTCGGCCTGGCGGTACAGCGTGGTCAGCTCGGTGGTCGCCAGCAGGCCCGCGTCGAGGAGGTCGCCGAGCACCCGCCCGGCGCCGATGGACGGCAGCTGGGCCGGGTCGCCGACGAGGAGTAGGTGGGTGCCGTCGTCACACGCCTCCACCAGGGCCGCGGCCAGCTCGGCGTCGAGCATCGACGTCTCGTCGACCACCACGGCGGCGGCGTCCAGCGGCCAGGCCTCGCCGTGGGCGAAGCCCCCGGTCATCCCCTGCGCGCCGAGCAGGCGGTGCACCGTCATGGCAGGTGCGCCGGTGATCTCCTCGAGCCGCTTGGCGGCCCGGCCGGTCGGGGCGGCCAGCGCGATCGCCTTGCCGTGGGCCTCGGCCAGCGCGACGACGGCGGCTACGGTCCGGCTCTTGCCGGTGCCCGGCCCCCCGGTCAGCAGGCTGACTCCGCAGGTCAGCGCGTTGTGGACAGCTTGCCGCTGCGCCTCGTCGAGCTCGCCGGACGCGCCCCCGTCGCGGCCCACGGCGGCTAAGTCGGGTGCATCGCCCCACGGTTCGGCGGTGGCAATCAGCCGGGCCAGCCCGTCCGCCACGGCCTCCTCGGCCATCGAATACCGCTCCAGCGCGAGCAGGTCGCCGTCGTGGGCCAGCACCCGGCCCGAGGTCAGTGCCGCTTCGACCGCGGCGGCCGGGTCGGCCACGCCCTCGCCGGCCAGCACCGAGGCGACCAGGTCGACCGGCAGCGCGGTGTGACCGTCGCGGGCGGCCCGGGCCAGCGCCCAGCCGGTCAGCGCCGGACCGCGTCGGCGGTCGTCGCGGGACACGCCGGGAATGGTGGCAACGGCCAGCCGGTCGGCGTCGACGACGCCTACGTCGGGGATCTCCAGCAACCGCCACGGGTCATCGACCAGCACGGTCGCCGCCACCTTGCCGAGCGTCTCGACGCACCGGCCGGCCAGGCGCGCCGGCAGGTCGGCAGGGGCGAGCAGCGCCACCACGTCGTAGGCCGGCGCCGCCTGGGCGAAGGCCAGCATGAGGCGGCCGGCCCGCGCGGGGTCGACCTGCGGCAGGCGGGTCAGCGCCGCCGTCGAGATGTCGTCGGCGGTGCGGATGGAAGCCTCGGGCATGGCGGCGGCGAGGGTACGGCCCAGGCCCGGCCACAAGCCGGCCGCGCAGAATTCGGCGAACGCCCGCTGCGGATCCGGCACGAGGCGAGGGTAGCCGTCGGCAGGAGGAGTCAGCGGCTACGGCGCGGAGACGTCGTCGAGCGCCGAGCGGATCGACGGCGGCAATTCCAGCGCCTCGGCCTGCAGCGAGCCGACCAGCTGCCCGACGGTCCGGGCGCCGACGATCGGCGCGGCCACGCCCGGCCGGTCCCGCACCCAGGCCAGCGCGACGGCCAGCGGCGAGGTCCCCAGGCCATCCGCCGCCGTCGCGACCGCCTCGACAATCCCGGCCGAGCGGTCGTCGAGGTAGCGCCCCACGAAGCCCTCGTAGGCCGGCGACGCGGCGCGGGAGTCGGCCGGCCGGCCCTGGCGGTACTTCCCGGTCAGCACGCCCCGCCCCAGGGGCGACCAGGGCAGCAGCCCGAGGCCGGCGTCCAGCGCCGCCGGCACCACTTCGCGCTCAATCTCCCGGGACAGCAGGGAATACTCCACCTGGGTCGAGATCAGCCGCGCCCGGCCCGGCCAGGCCGACTGCCAGGTGGCGGCCTTAGCGGTCTGCCAGCCCGAGTAGTTGGACACCCCGACGTATCGAGTCCGCCCCGACGACAGCGCCACGTCCAGCGCCGTCAGCGTCTCCTCCAGCGGCGTCCCGTCACCCCAGGTGTGCACCTGCCAGAGATCGACATGGCCGACGCCGAGGCGCTCCAGCGAGGTGTCGAGGGCATCGAGCAGGGCCCGACGGGACACGTCCACCACCCGCTCGCCGGAGCGGCGGGACAGCCCGGCCTTGGTGGCGAGGACCAGCTCGTCGCGGGGCACCACGTCGTGCAGCAGCCGGCCGATCAGGCGCTCGGATTCCCCGTCGGCATAGGACGCCGCGGTGTCGACCAGCGTGCCACCGGCGTCGCGGAACGCCCGCAGCTGCGCCTCGGCATCCTCGTCGTCGGTGTCGCGGCCCCAGGTCATCGTGCCCAGGCCCAGGCGGGACACCCGCAGTCCGCTGCCGCCGACGGCTCGCTGCTCCATGGCCGGCGAGGCTATCGCGGCTAGGGTTCGCCGCATGCGGCTCGGCCTCAATCTCGGCTACTGGAGCGGCGCCGAAACCGACGCCCTGGCACTGGCGCAGGAAGCCGACCGGCTGGGCTACGCCGTCGTCTGGGCCGCCGAGGCCTATGGCAGCGACGTGCCGACCGTGCTGGCGTGGGTCGCCGCCCGGACGCAGCGGATCGACGTCGGCGCGGCGGTCATGCAGATCCCGGCGCGTACGCCGGCCATGACCGCCATGACCGCCGCAACGCTGGACGCCCTCTCCGGCGGGCGATTCCGCCTCGGCCTCGGGGTCTCCGGCCCGCAGGTGTCGGAGGGGTGGCATGGCGTCGCCTTCGACCACCCGCTGCAACGAACCCGCGAGTACGTCGACATCGTGCGCTCGGCGCTGCGGCGCGAGCGCGTCTCCTACAAAGGCGAGCACTATGTCCTGCCGCTGCCCGACGGTCCGGGCAAGGCGCTGCAGCTGACCGTCCACCCCGTCCGCGAGCACATACCGCTCTATCTGGCCGCGGTCGGCCCGCGCAACGTCGCCCTCGCCGGCGAGATCGCCGACGGCTGGCTGGCCATCTTCTTCTCCGTTGACCACGGCCCTCAATCGATAGCGGCCTTGGCCGCGGCGGGCCGCAAGGCCGGTCGCGACCTGGGCGAATTCGACGTCGCCGCGTCGATGCCGCTCGCCGTGGGCGACGACCTCGCCGCCGCCGCGGACCTGATCCGGGGCTATGCGGCGCTGTACGTGGGCGGCATGGGCAGCCGGGACAGCAACTTCTACAACGCCCTCGCCCGGCGAATGGGCTACGAGCAGGCGGCAAAGGCCGTCCAGGACGCCTACCTGGCTCGGGACTACCCGGGCGCGGCAGCCGCCGTGCCGCAGCAGTTCGTCGACGACACCTCGCTGATCGGCCCGGTGGAGCGGATCGCCGAACGGATGTGCGCCCTGGCTCAGGCTGGGGTCACTACGCTCAACATGATCCCGTTCGCCGCGTCGGCACAGGCGCGGCTGGCCGACCTACGCATCGCGGCCACCGCCCTCGAGCTGTCCGGAGCTGCTTCGTGAGCCACATCGACCTCTTACAGGCCACCGTGCTGGGCATCGTCGAGGGGCTGACCGAGTTCCTGCCGGTCTCGAGCACCGGTCACCTGACGATCGCCGAGAGCCTGATGGGCATCCCGACCGACGCCAAGGACGTGACCGCCTTCACCGCGGTGATCCAGGTCGGCGCCATCCTGGCCGCGGTGGTCTTCTTCCGGCGCGACATCATCCGCCTCGCACGGGGCTTCGTCCGCGGGCTGGGCAGCGCCCCGGCCCGGCAGGAGGCCGACTGGCGGATGGCGCTGTGCGTCATCGCTGGCTCCATCCCGATCGGGATCGTCGGCTTTCTCGCCAAGGACATCATCAAGACCGACCTGCGCAGCCTCTGGGTGGTCGCGGCCGGCCTGATCGTCTGGTCGTTCGTCATGGTCGCCGCCGAGCGGGTGGCGACCTTCCGCCGCCACGAGTCCGACACCACTCTGAGCGACGCGATCGTGATCGGGCTCGTCCAGTGCCTCGCCCTGGTGCCCGGGGTATCGCGGTCGGGGGCGACGATCAGTGCCGGGCTGTTCCGCGGGCTGGACCGGGTCACCGCGACCCGGCTGTCGTTCCTGCTCGGTATCCCGGCGCTGGTCGCGGCCGGCGCCTACGAGCTCAAGGACCTCTCCGGGATCAGCGCCGGGCCGACCGTCGTGGCGACCGTGATCTCCTTCGTGGTCGGCTACGTGTCGATCGCCTGGCTGCTGCGATTCGTCGTACGCCATTCCATCGCCGTATTCGCCGCCTATCGGGTAGCCCTCGGCGTCATCGTCCTCGCGCTCCTCGCCACGAGCGTCATCTCGGCGACGTGACGACGGTCCTGCTGGCCAGACACGGCCGGACGAAGGCCAATGCAACTGCAATTCTGGCCGGTTGGACCCCGGCCGTCGAGCTCGACGAACGCGGCCAGGAGCAGGCGCAGGCCCTGGCCGAGCGCCTCAGTCCATTGCCGCTCACCGCGATCGTGGCCAGCCCACTGGACCGCTGCCAGCAGACCGCGACCGCCCTGGCCTCCGGCCGCGACGGCCTGAGCGTGCAGACCGACGACCGGCTGGGCGAGGCGCACTACGGCGACTGGACCGGTCAGGAGCTCAAGAAGCTGGCCCGCGACCCGCTTTGGAAGGTGGTCCAGCAGCACCCGTCGGCGGCCGTCTTCCCCGGCGGGGAGGGCCTTGCGGTCACCCAGGCGCGGGCCGTGGCCTGCGTACGGGACTGGAACTCCCGGCTCGGCCCGGACGCCATCTGGCTGGCCTGCAGCCACGGCGACGTGATCAAAGCGGTGGTCGCCGATGCGCTCGGCCTGCACCTCGACCTGTTCCAGCGGATCGTCGTCGACCCCTGCTCGCTGACGGTGATCCGCTACACCGAGACGCGGCCGTTCCTCGTCCGGCTCAACGACACCGGCGGCTCGGTCGCCGATCTCCTCCCGCCCAAGCGCCGCCGCCGTCGCCGGACGGCGTCCAGCGACGCGGTGGTGGGCGGCGGCGCTGGTTAGGGTTGTCCCATGCCCCGCCAGGTCTTCCTCTTCGATCCGCCGGAACGCTTCGTAGCCGGCACGGTCGGCACGCCGGGGGAACGCACCTTCTATCTGCAGGCGACCGGCAGCGGCCGGTCGATCAGCGTGGCCCTGGAGAAGGTGCAGGTCGCCGTGCTCGCCGAGCGGCTCGAGGAGTTGCTCGGGGAAGTGCAGCGCCGCCTGGGGGTGGACCTGGGCAGCGCGGCGCCGGAGCTGGAGGACACCGCTCCGCTCGACGCGCCGATCGAGGAGGAGTTCCGGGTCGGCACGATGGGCCTGGCCTGGGACGGCGATGCGGGGCTGGTTGTCGTCGAGGCCCATGCTCAGACCGGTGAGGACGACGAGGAGGCCCCCGAGCCGCTCACCGAGGCCGAGGAGGGTCCGGACGTCCTGCGGGTCCGGCTCAGCGCCGCCGCAGCTCGCGCCTTCATCGCCCGGGCCGGTCGGGTGGTGGCGGCCGGCCGCCCGCCGTGCCCGCTATGCGGCCTGCCCCTTGACCCGTCCGGGCATGTCTGCCCGCGCCAGAACGGCTTCCGCCGCTGACCAGTGCCGACGGCCTGGACCCCAGCCCCCCCGGGCCGCCGGAGCTGTCGCTGGAGTCGGCGCTGCACCTGCTGCGGGACGGCACCCTCGACGTCGAGGGCCGGCTGATCGAGGCGAGCAACGCCACCTTGTATTGCGCCGTGTCGCTCGACGGCGTGACGGCTGGCTGCGTCTACAAGCCGGTCCGCGGCGAGCGCCCGCTGTGGGACTTCCCGGACGGCACGCTGGCCGGCCGGGAGGTGTCGGCGTACCTGGTGTCGACCGCGACCGGGTGGGACATCGTGCCCCCGACGGTGCTGCGGGACGGCCCGTTCGGGCCGGGCATGTGCCAGCTCTGGATGGAGCCAGACCCGGCGGTCGACCTGGTGGCGCTGGCCCGAAGCAACGACCCAGCGCTGCGCCGGATGGCGGTGTTCGACGCGGTCATCAACAATGCCGACCGCAAGGGCGGGCACCTGCTGCCGCAGCCCGGCGGACATGTGTACGGCTGCGACCACGGCGTCTGCTTCAACGTCGATGACAAGCTGCGCACGCTGCTGTGGCGATGGGCCGGCCAGCCGCTCACCGGCGAGGCGCTCGACGTGCTGACCGAGCTGCGCGGTCAGCTGGCCGGTCCGCTCGGCGGCGGGCTGCAGCGGCTGCTCACCCGGGCCGAGGTCAACGCCACCCGGCGGAGGGTCGGCGCGCTGATCAAGCGGGGTCGGCATCCGGAGCCGTCGGGGGAGTGGCCGGCCGTGCCCTGGCCGCCCTTCTGAGTCAAGCTGCTGCTGTCACGCCGACCAGGACGAGGTCAGGCTGTCGGCGGCTTGGGGGATGCCGAGGTAGAAGCCCTGTAGCAGCGGGCACCCGGCTTCGCGCAGCCCTCGGGCCTGCTCGGCGTTTTCGACCCCTTCACCGATGACCTGAAGGTCGAGCTTGGACCCCACGACCAGCACGGCGTCGACCAGCGCGCGCGACCGTGGGTCGTGCTCGAGGGCAGCGGCGAAGGACTTGTCGATCTTCGCCGCGCTGACGGGCAGTTGGATCAGCCGCGACAGCGACGAGTAGCCGGTCCCGAAGTCGTCGACGGAGAGCGGGTGCCCCGTGTCGTGCAGGCCCTGCAGGACACCGACCAGGTGAGGGTCGATGAAGGCGGCTTCGATCAGCTCGAGGCCCAGATGTTCGGGCCGGAGGTGGTGGCGTCGCAGCGCTGTGCTGATCGTCTCGGCCAGGGTGGGATCGGCAAGCTCGCGGGCACTGAGGTTGACGTACGCCCTCGGCGGGGCGGCAGGTCCGAGCTGGTCCTGCCAGTCGCGCAGCTGGGCGCAGACGGCGTCGATCAGCCATCGCCCGATGGGCACGATCAGCCCGGTGCTTTCGGCTACGTCGATGAACTCCATCGCCGCCAATAGTCCGTGCGTGGGGTGCTCCCAGCGCAATAGCGCCTCGACCGCGCGGACCTGAAGGTCGGCGGCCGACACGATCGGCTGGTAGTACACGCGCAGCTCGCCCCCAGTCAGGGCCCGGGCGAGCTCGCGGTCCAGATGCCGGGCGGATTGCAGGCTGAGGCTGCGGCCCTGATCGCGGATGACCAGCTCGGTGTGGCGCCGATACTTGGCCCGGTACATCGCCGCATCGGCGTCGGAGACGAGATCATCGCTGCTGGAACTCCCGTCGGACCACGCGACACCGATGCTGGCCGAGATCACCAGGTCGACCGCACCGATCCTGATCGGCGCGGCCAATGCCGCGCGGATCCGCCCCTCGACCGCGGAGAGCTGGGTGTCGAAATCACCGCTGGTCTGCTGCGGCAGCTGCTCGCAGATCACCACGAACTCATCGCCCGACAGCCGGGCCAACGTGTCCTCGCTGCGCAGGGTCGCGGCGACGCGGGCCGTCGCCGCGACGAGGACGCTGTCCCCTCCGGCGTGCCCGAACGTGTCGTTGATCTGCTTGAACCGGTCCAGGCCGATGAAGAACACCGCGACGGTCTGCCGGTGCCGGGTGGCGGCGGACAGCGCGTGCTCCAGCCGGTCGAACAACAGCGCCCGGTTCGGCAGCCCGGTGAGCTCGTCGTGCAGGCTCCGATGCGCCAGCTCTAGCTGCGCTGTTTGAGCTTCGTCCCGGTCGACGGCCATCACGACGTACGACACCGCGACGTCAGCGAGCAGCCGGGCGGCGGCGAGGTCGTCCGCGCTCCACGGGCCGGGCTGTGACCGGTAGAGGTCCAGCACGCCCCAGCCGCGCCCGCGGCTGACGAGGGGGACGGCGACCACCGATCGCAGCCCGGCGTGCTTGGCGCCGATCCGATAGGCCTCCCACTCCGCCGGGTGCACGTCGACGCGTAGATCCGACACCGCCACCTCCCGCAGGAGCCGCATGGAGTCGCGACACGGCCCCTGCTGCATCAGCTCTTGCAACCACTCCACCCGGTCGACGCCGGCGGTGCTTCCGTGCAGGAACGCCAGTCCCTCCCCGGCGCAGACCATCACGCCGGCCCCGTCGACCGGCAGGTGGTCGGCGGCCAGCGTGACCAACCGGTGCAGCAGCTCAGTCACGCTGAAGTGGCCGGTGGCGACGCGCGCGAGGGCGGCGACTGCGCTCATCAGATCGGGGCGGCTGGCGTCCACTGCGGCGCTCACGTGCCCGGACCTGCGGCAATAGGTGAGCAGACCTCCGGTGTGATCCGCAGTTGCGGCCGGCCTGACGGGATGGAAACCATGACTTGCACTCTCGCTGGTGCCGGCACGACAGCCGTCCTGTGCGGCAGCGACTGCCGCGGGCTCCTGTCCAAACCCGCAGTCATCCTATCAGAACAGTCCGTTACAAATGCGCATCCGCAAACCCGCCACGAGCCTGCCGATGGTGCGACGATGAGCAGGCCGAGGATCCTCGCGTGCTGCCTTCCCCGGTGTCGCCGTCTTGACCGAACGATTCCAGGGACTCGCCGACGCGAGCGGATGCCGATCTGTGATGGCCAGCTCTGATGGACATGACATCGGCGCGTGGCCGACTGACAACCCGGCTGGCCCGGCCGCTCCTCGATCCGGCTCGCTTCCGCCGGGGGGCACCGGTGTGCCGGAGCTGGTGTCGTTGCTGCTCACCACGCGCAGCGTCGAGGAGTTCTTGACCGGGCTCGCCGCCGCCGCCGCCGAGCTGTTGACCGTTTCCTGCGGCATCACCATGCGGCGGAACTCCGAATCGCTGACGGTGGCCAGCAGTGACGCGCTCGCGGCGGCCGTCGACGAGGTCCAGTACGGTAAGGGCGAGGGCCCGTGCCTGCAGGCGCTGGCGACCGGTCAGGTAATCAGCGTCCCCGACCTGGCCGCCCGCAGCGTCATCGACCAGGCGATCGGAATCGTGATGGGTCAGCAGGGCTGCAATGCCAGCACTGCTTCGCCGTGCTGCGGGCCGCCTCCCAGACTCGCAACCGCAAGCTGCGGGACATCGCCACCGACGTCGTCACCTCAGTCGGAGGGCCGCTCGTCGAGCCCAAGCCCTTCACCGATCCCCGGAGTTGACCCGCCCACCGCGACTCAGCGCCGGAGCGCGATCCGCTCCTCGGCCACGGTGTTGCCCCCGTCCACCACGATGACCTGCCCGGTGACGTAAGCCGCTCCCGGCGTCGCCAGCCAGGCCACCGCCGAGGCCACTTCGGCCGGCATGCCGCAGCGGCCGGCCGGCGTGCCTGTGCCCAGCGCGAGCTCGTGCTCCAGCGACGAGGGCGTGGCGATCCAGCCCGGGGCGACGGCGTTGACGGTGGCGCCCAGCGGGCCGAGGTCGACGGCGAGTGCCCGGGTCAGGCCGGCCATCGCCGCCTTGGCCGCGGCGTACCCAACCTCGCCGGTCATCGCCGCCACCGGGCCGGTCACCGAGGCCACGTTGACAATCCGCCCGCCGGGCTCGCCGGTGAGCTGCGGCACGGCCGCGCGGCAGAGCAGGTAGGCCGTGGTGACGTTGCGGTCGAGGGCGGCCTGCCAGCCGGCGCGGTCGAGGCTCAGGATGTCGCCCGTCTCGGCGTCGCCGGCCGGCCCGACCGACGTCATGCCGGCGTTGTTGACGACGATGTCGAGGCGGCCGTGCTGGGCGATAACCGCCGCCACGAGGTCGTCGACGAAGCCGGCGTCGGTGAGATCCCCGACGTGCCCGGACGCGCCGGGCAGTTCATCGGCTCGGTCGTGGATCCGCGCCGTGGTCGAGGTGAGGGCGACGGCCGCGCCGAGGTCGGCCAGCAGCGCAGCGCAGGCGAAGCCGATCCCGCCGGCCGAACCCGCGCCGGTGACCAGCGCCGCCCGGCCGCCCAGGTCGAAGGCGCTGTTCACGCCCCGGCCAGCTCAGCAACGGCCGCGCCGAAAACCTCGATGTGCCGGTCCACGTCGGCGGCGGTCGTCGCCGGGCACATCAAGGCCATGTTGTGGAAGGGCGTGAGCAGGATTCCGCGGTTCACCAGATAGAGGTGCAGGTAGTCGTCGAGTGCCTCGTCGGCGGCAGCCGCCGACTCCCCGCCGGTGCGCGGCGCCGGTGCGGTGAAGCGGTACTCCGCCCGGGCGCCCAACTGCGTGACGCTCCAAGGCAACTCGTGCGCGTCGATGACCGACCGCACCCCGTCGGTGTAGCGGGTCGCCAGCGTGCACATTGAATCGAACGCTGCCGCGGTCAGCACGTCGGACAGGGTCGCGCGCATCGCAGCCGTCGACAGCGGGTTTCCGGCCAGGGTGCCACCCACCCCGCCGACGTCGATCAGGTCGGCGTCGGGCTGCGCCGCTATCCGGGCGGCCAGGTCGGCGGAGACGCCGTACGCGCCGCACGGCACCCCGCCGCCGATCGACTTGCCGATGGTGACGATGTCCGGGCGCAGCGACCATTCCCGGGTGCATCCGCCGTAGCCGGCGCTGAATGTGTGGGTCTCGTCGATCAGCAGCAGCGTCCCGGTCTCACTGGTGAGCCGGCGCAGGTCGGCATGAAAACCCTCCTCCGGCAGCACGATGCCGATGTTGGTCAGTGCCGGTTCGGCGACGACGACGGCGATGTCGCCGGCCCGGAGCGCCTGCTCCAGCGCTACGACGTCGTTGAATTCCACTACCGCAGTCGTCACCGCCGGGTCGACGGGGGCGCCGACGTTGCCGGGCCGCGATCGTGGCTGCCCACGGTCCAGGACGACGAAGGTCTCGTCGACGCTGCCGTGATAGCAGTAACTGAAACAAAGAATGCGCGGCCGTCCGGTGACCTGCCGGGCCAGCCGGATCGCCCACCGGTTGGCATCGGTCGCGGTGAGGGAGAAGCTCCACTGCGGCAGCCCGAATCGGCGCGACAGCTCGCCGGCCACCCAGCTCGCGTCCTCGGTCGGAAGCATCGTCGCAAGCCCGCCGCCGTCGAGTTGCCGGCGGACCGCGTCGACCGTGGGCGGCGGGCAATGGCCGGCCATCGCGCCGGTGTCGCCCAGGCAGAAGTCGACGTAGTCGTGGCCGTCCACGTCAGTGAGCCGGTTGCCGCGAGCCTCGGCGACGCAGAGCGGGAAGCCGCCCGGCCATTTCGCCATCCAGGTCATCGGCACCCCGCCGAAGAGGCTGCCGCCGGGGGACATCGCCCGGCTCCGCGGGTGGCCGCAGGCGTAGGACTCCGCCTCACGGCGGATCAGCGTGTCCAGCCGGTCATGGTCGACAGTCGTCACAGGTGACCCCCTTCCGCGCCGCAGTCTAGGGTCGGGGCGTCCCGACGCCTTCGTACGAGGAGTGCCGACATGACCCGACCCGTTGGCGGCCCCGGCCTCGAGCAGGTCCGCCGCCTCGTCACCGCAGTCCCCGGCCCGCGGTCGCAGGCCCTGTCCGCCCGCCGCACCGGCGCCGTCGCTCGCGGCGTGTCGACCATGCTGCCGATCTATGTCGAGGCAGCCGGCGGCGGCATCATCTGCGACATCGACGGCAATTCGCTCATCGACCTCGGCTCCGGCATCGCCGTGACCAGCGTGGGAAACGCCGCCCCCCAGGTGGTGGACAACGTGCAACGGCAGGTCGCGCAGTTCACCCATACCTGCTTCATGATCGCGCCGTACGAGGGATATGTCGCCGTCTGCGAGGAGCTCAACCGGCTCACGCCCGGCGACCACGAAAAGCGGTCGGCCCTGTTCAATTCCGGCGCCGAGGCGGTCGAGAACGCCGTGAAGATCGCGCGGGCCCACACCGGGCGCCAGGCCGTGATCGCGTTCGACCACGGCTATCACGGCCGGACCAACCTGACGATGGCGCTGACGGCGAAGAACATGCCGTACAAGAACGGCTTCGGCCCGTTCGCCCCGGAGATCTACCGGATGCCGATGGCCTACCCGTTCCGCTGGCCGACCGGCCCCGAGCGCTGCGCGGACGAGGCGGCCGGGCAGGTGATCGCGCAGATCGACAAGCAGGTGGGAGCGGCCAACGTCGCCTGCGTGGTGATCGAGCCGATCCAGGGGGAGGGCGGATTTGTCGTGCCGCCACCGGGATTCCTCAAGCAGATCGCTGATTATTGCCAGGCCAACGGGATCGTGTTCGTGGCCGACGAGGTGCAGACCGGCTTCGCCCGCACCGGGGATTGGTTCGCCTGCGAGCACGAGGGTGTCGTGCCGGACCTCATCGCCACGGCCAAGGGGATCGCCGGCGGGCTCCCACTGTCGGCGGTCACCGGCCGGGCCGAAATCATGGACGCCCCACACGTCGGCGGGCTCGGCGGCACCTACGGCGGCAACCCGATCGCCTGCGCCGCCGCCCTCGGCGCCATTGCCACCATCGAGGAGCTGGGTCTGGTCGAGCGCGCCCGGGCGATCGGCGAGGTAATGCGGCCGCGGCTGCAAGGGATGGCCGAGCAATTCCCGGCCATCGGCGACGTCCGCGGCCGCGGGGCGATGATGGCGGTCGAGCTGGTCAAGCCGGGCACCACCGACCCCGACCCGGCCGCGACGTCGGCCGTGGCGGCCGCCTGCCACAGCGAAGGCGTCGTCGTCCTCACCGCCGGAACTTTCGGCAATGTCTTGCGCTTCCTGCCCCCGCTGGTCATCGGCGACCAGCTGCTCGACGAGGGACTCTCGGTGGTGGAGAAGGCGTTCGCGGGTCTGTCCTAATGGGCGAGCCAGAGCCTCCGGTCGGGCCGGCCGACGCCACCGTCACTCCTCGGTATGCCGGGCTGAGCACCTTCGCCCGGCTGCCCCGCCTCGGCGACGTCGGCGGCCGGGCCGACATTGCCGTCGTCGGGGTGCCGTTCGACTCCGGCGTCAGTTACCGCCCCGGCGCGCGGTTCGGTCCGGCGCACATCCGGCAGTCGTCGCGGCTCTTGCGGCCGTACAACCCGGCGATGGACGTGGAGCCGTTCGGCTCCCAGCAGGTGGCCGACGCCGGGGACATCGCCGCCAACCCGTTCGACCTGGCCGCCGCCATCAGCGAGATCCAGGCGGGCGCCGGCGAGCTGCTCGGGCACGCCGATCGGCTGCTCACGTTGGGCGGCGACCACACGATCGCGCTGCCGCTGCTGCGGGTCATCGCTGAAAGGCATGGTCCGGTGGCCGTCCTGCATTTCGACGCCCACCTCGACACCTGGGACACCTATTTCGGCGCGCCGTACACCCACGGCACGCCGTTTCGCCGCGCCTCGGAGGAGGGGCTGATCGACCTGGCGCACTGCATGCACATCGGCATCCGCGGTCCGCTGTACGGCAAAACCGACCTCGCCGACAGTGAGCGGCTCGGTTTCCAGACGCTGCACTGCACCGAGCTGGAGGAGCTGGGCGTCGCCGGCACCGTCGCCCGGATGCGCGAGCGGCTCGGCGCCGCGCCGGTCTACGTCTCCGTCGACATCGACGTGCTCGACCCGGCGCACGCACCGGGCACCGGCACGCCGGAGGCCGGCGGCATGACCAGCCGCGAGCTGCTCGGCGTGATTCGCGGATTGGCCGGCCTTGCGGTCGTGTCGGCCGACATCGTGGAGGTCTCGCCCCCCTACGATCACGCGGAGATCACCGGCATCGCGGCCGCGCACGTGGGCTACGAGCTGCTGTCGGTGATGGCCCCGACCCGAGGGAGTTCCGATGGCGACTGACACGCCGACCGCCCCTGGCCGCCGCGGTGGCGTCGAGGTGCGCTCGATCGACTACGTCCCGCTCGACGAGCGGCACGGCAAGGTCTGGAGCCAGGGGCCGCTGTGGTTCATGAGCAATGCGCAGATTGCCACCCTGGCCGTTGGCACCTTCTCCATCGTCGGCGGCGGCAACCTGATCTGGTCCCTGCTGGCCATCGTCGCCGGCGCGTTGCTCGGCACCTTCTTCATGGCATTCCACTCGGCCCAGGGCCCGCAACTCGGGCTGCCGCAGATGATCCAGTCCCGGCCGCAATTCGGCTATGTCGGCGCGCTGCTGGTGTGGGCCTTCGCCTATCTGCAGTACGCCGGCTTCAATATCTTCAACACCATCCTGGCCGGCGATGCGCTGCACCGCACGGTGCACGGCAGCGCCAAATTGTGGATCGTCGTCGCGACGGTGCTGGCCGCGCTGATCGCCCTGATCGGCTACGACCTCATCCACGGCGTGGAGCGCTGGCTCGCCTTCGGCTTCCTCGTCATCTTCGGCATCCTCACGATCACCATCTTCACGCTGCACTATCCGGCCGGCTCCTTCGACCTCGGCGCCTTCAGGGCCACGCCGTTCCTGATCCAGTTCGGCGCGGTCGCCGGCTATCAGATCAGCTGGGCCATCTACGTCTCGGACTATTCGCGCTACCTGCCGCCCGACGTCACGGTCCGGCGTACGTTCCTGTGGACCTATTGGGGCTCCGCGCTCGGCGCGATCTGGTTGATGGCGCTCGGCGCGGCGCTGGCGGCGTGGGCAGGCAAGGCCTTCGACACGATCGGGTCGATCAATTCCTCCGGCGACCATTTCTTCACCGGTTTCGGCGCGATCGCACTCATCTTTTCCACGCTCGGACTCATCTCGGTCACCGCACTGAACATGTACGGCGGCTCCCTCACGCTGATCAGCGCCATCGACTCGATCAGGAAGGTGCGCCCGACCGCCGGCGCGCGGATCATCACGATCGCGCTGACCGCTGTGCTGTCGGTCATCCCGGCGCTGCTCATCGGGTCAAATTTCCTCAAGAACTTCGAGGACTTCCTGCTGCTCGTGCTCTACCTGTTCATCCCGTGGACGGCGGTGAATCTCGTCGACTACTACATCGTTCGGCGCGGCCACTACGCCATCGCCGAAATCTTCAAGCCCAACGGCATGTACGGCCGCTGGGGCTGGCGAGGCATCTCCTCCTACCTCGTCGGCTTCGCCGCGATGCTGCCCTTCCTCAGCACCAGCAAGTACACCGGCTTCGTCGCACACGCCCTCAAGGGCGGCGACATTTCCCTGTTCATCGGCCTGCCGGTGGCCGGCATCCTGTATTTCTTGCTGGGTCGGTCGATCGATGTGGCCGCCGAGACGCGTGTCGCCGAGGCGGAGGCGCGGGAGCTGGAAGCTGCGGCGCGCCGGCACCTGCGTCCGGAAGAGGCGCGCTGACCGCCGATGCCTTCGCCACCGCTGTCGACATCCGGGCCGGCCGCACGAGCTCGGTCGACGTGGTGGGCCGTTCGCTGGCGCGCATCCACCAGCACCAGGCTCTGTTCAATGCCTTCACCGTTGTGCTGGACGATTCGGCGCTGGCCGCGGCCCGGGCGGCCGATGACCTGGTGCGCCGGGGCGGGGATCTGCCGCCGCTGCTGGGCGTGCCCGTCTCTGTCAAGGACCACATCTGGATGACCGGGGCGCCGGCCACCAACGGCTCGGTCGCCTATCGCGATTTCGTTCCGCCCGAGGACTGCGTGGCCGTGGCCCGGCTGCGGGCGGCCGGGGCCGTCATCGTCGGCAAGACCAACAACCCGGAATTCTGCTATCGCGGCATCACCGACAACGACGTCTTCGGCCTGACCCGCAATCCCTGGCAGCTCGATCGCACCCCGGGCGGGTCCAGCGGCGGGGCGGGCGCCTCGGTGGCGGCCGGCGCGACGCCGATCGCGCTGGGCACCGACGGCGGCGGCTCCATCCGCATCCCCGCCTCCTTCTGCGGCGTCGTCGGCCACAAGCCGACCTTCGGCCTGGTGCCCAAGGAGCCCGGCTTCAAAGGGTGGAAAACGCTGTCGGTCGACGGCCCGCTGACCCGGACCGTCCGCGATGCCGCGCTGGCGCTGTCCGTACTCGCCGGCCCGTCGCCCGCCGACGACATGACCTATCCCGTTGCGCCACAGGACTATCTGGCCGCGGCGACGCAGGAGCGAGACCTCGGCGGCCTGCGGATCGCGTATTCGGTCGACCTGGGATTTGCCGCCGTCGAGCCCGACGTCCGCGCCGCTTTCGCCGACGCCGTGGCCCGCTTCGCCGAGCTGGGCTGTGAGCCGATCGAAGCGCACCCGGCGACGCCGAACCCCAACCCGCTGTGGAACGCGATCGCGTTGCCGGAGGGGTATTCCTCGGAGGGATCCCTGCTGCCGCGGTGGGAGCAGCAGATGACGGCCGGCACCGCCGACATCATCCGGGCCGGCAGGGACGTGCCGGCCTGGCGCTACATCGACACGCTGCACGAGCGGGCCGCCTTCACCCGCGTGTGGTCGGAATTCTTCCAACAGTACGACCTGCTGCTCACCCCGTGCATGCAGCTGCCGGCGTTCGAGGTCGGGCTGCTGACACCGGGCAGCATCGACGGCCGGCCAGTCGACCCGTTCTTCGACGACTGGTGCACTCTGGTTCTGCCGGCCAACCTCACCGGGCAGCCGGCCGCGTCGGTGCCGATGGGCTTCGCCGCCGACGGTCTCCCGGTCGGTCTGCAGATCATGGGACGGCGCTTCGACGACGCGACGGTGCTGGCCGCTGCCGCGGCCTACGAGCGGGTGGCCCCGTGGGTGCACCTTTGGCCGGCCGCCGCGGGGCAGTAGCACGGGAGATCCAGGCCTCGAACGGGAGCGGGCGACGAATCAGCGCCCGGCCGACTGTCGAGGCCCCCGGGCCAGCACCACGGCGGCCGCTGCACCTAGCGCCGCCGCGGCGACCCCCACCGGCCGCAACCAGTGCCGGCCCCACCGGCCGTACGTCGCGTCGCCCGACGGCTGCGGCCGGAACACGTTGCCCGCGTTGGCCGACACCGGTTGGCGCGAGAGCCCGCCGCCCCGCATCAACGGCGTCACCAGCGCGTCGTAGACGCGGGGGAAGGCCAGGAAGCCGGTCCGGACGAGGGCGTTGGCCATCCCGACCGTCATCCGGGCGCGCGGCCGCCGGGCGCAGCGCAGCACCGCCCGGGCCACCTTGTCGGGCGAGTCGATGGGCGGGGGCGGCCGCCCGACCCGGCCGGCGTAGTTCGCCGCCTGCAGGTAGACGGGCGTGTCCACGCCGCCGGGAGCGACGAGGCAGACGTGGATGCGCGGCGCGTCGCGGGTCTCGATCGACAGCACCCGGGCCAGCCCCCGCAATGCCCACTTGCTCGTCACATAGCTGCTCATGTACGGGATCGCGATCTCGCCGAGCAGGGACCCGACGAAGATCAGCGTGCCGGCCTCTTGCACCCGGAACTGGCGCAGCGCGGCCCGGGCGACATAGGTGCAGCCGTGAATGCCGACGTCGAGGACTTGGCGGAAATCCGCCGAGGGGACGTCTTCGAATCGGCCGTAGGCGGCCACTGCCGCGGAATGCACCCACACGTCGATCCGGCCGAAGCGGGCCACCGCAGCAGCCGCCAGCGCGGAAACGGCGGCCTCGTCGAGCACATCGGCGACCACGACCAACGTGGTCCCACCGGCCGCAAGGCATTCGCGTTCGGCGGCTCGCAAGCTGACCTCGCTGCGGGCGGCCAGCACCAGGGAGGCGCCTTGCCGAGCGAACGCAAGGGCCGTCGCCCGACCGACGCCACTGCTGGCGCCGGTCACCACGACGACCCGCGGCTCGGTCACGGCTTCAGGACCACCTTGATGCAGTCGTCGTCCTTCTTCTGGAACATCTTGTACGCCGCCGGAGCCTCGTCGAGCGGCAGCCGGTGGGTGGTCAGGTCGAGCACCCCGAGCGGGTCGGAGTCGTCGGAGACCAGCGGGAGCACGTCGTCGATCCACCGCTTGACGTGCGCCTGACCCATCCGTAGTTGGATACCGCGGTCGAACATCTCCATCATCGGCAGCGGGTCAACCTCGCCTCCGTACACACCGCTGACCGAGACGGTCCCTCCGCGCCGGACCCCCTTGAACGCGGCGACGAGCGCGTCAACCCGGTCGATAGCCGCCTTGTCGGCCAGCGGCTGGGCCACCGCGTCGGGCAGCAGGCCCACCGCCGCCTGACCGGCCTTGGCCACCAGGCTGGCCGGCGAGCCGTGGGCCTCCATGCCCACCGCCTCGATGATCGCGTCGGGCCCACGGCCGCCGGTGGCCTCGATCAGCGCGTCGGCCACGTCGTCGACCTTGCGCAGGTCCAGCACCTCGATGCCGTGCCGCTGGGCCATCTCCAGCCGGGCGTCGACTAGGTCGACCCCGATGACCCGCTCGATGCCCAGGTGCTTGCCGATCCGGGTGGCCAGCTGGCCGATCGGACCGAGCCCGAGCACGGCTAGCGTCCCGCCGTCAGGCACGTCGGCGTACTTGACAGCCTGCCACGCGGTCGGCACCACATCGGACAGGAACAGGAACTGCTCGTCCGGCCCGCTGTCGGGCACCTTGATCGGGCCGAAGTGGGCCTGCGGCACCCGCAGGTACTCCGCCTGCCCGCCCGGCACCGCGCCGTATAGCTTCGTATAGCCGAACAGCGACGCGCCCTTGCCCTCGGCGCGCACCTGAGTCGTCTCGCATTGGGCGAACAGGCTGCGGGAGCACATCCAGCAGGAGCCGCAGGAGATATTGAACGGGATGACGACCCGGTCGCCGGCCTTGATGTGGGTCACCTCGGAGCCGACCTCCTCGACGATGCCCATCGGCTCGTGACCGAGGATGTCGCCGGGGGTCATGAATGGCCCGAGCACCTCGTACAGGTGCAGGTCGGAGCCGCAGATGGCAGTGGACGTGATCTTGATCACCGCATCGGTCGGCTGTTCAATCTTGGGATCCGGGACCTTCTCGACCCGGACGTCCCGCTTGCCATGCCAGGTTACTGCCTTCACGTGCACTCCTTCTTCGACTTCTGCTTGCGCAGAGCCGCTGGTTTGTGGACCGCCTCGCCGCCGCTGGCATCGCTGCGGACGAGATACTGACGTTCCTCTTCCGACGCCCGCACCTGCCGGGCCGCCAGCTTGGTGTCTGCTGTGACTTTCTTGATGACCTTGCCCCGGGCGGTGCCGCCGTGGCTGTTCCACTCGACCTCGTCACCCGCTGCCAGCTCGCTCATCGGCTGCCCTCCCCTCCTTGGCTCACCCTCGTCGTGCGTTGTGCACCGGCCTGCCCGCCGGGCCCGGCGGGCACACCTGCCCGGGCCGGGACAGCTGTGAGTGTGCGCCCGGCCAGGATGCGCTTCGACGGTTGGATCGCCGGCCTCGGCACGTCCTCAGGCGTGCGCGTAGTGATCGGCTGTTGGCGGGCGTCGCCGTTCGGCGCCTTCACCGACGTGATGGTCGAGCGCGGTGACGGGCACCGGATGCTGCTCGCACCCACCAGAGAGATCGCCGACTTTGTGTCGGCGACCTACCGTTTCGACTCCGCCGTAGTGACCCCGGTGACGATCGCGCGGAGCCGGTCGGAGGTCGAGCTGACCGCGGGTCCGCTGGCCCTGCGGCTGCAGACCGGGGCCCGGCCGCCGCTGGGCTGGTTGCTGCGCGCGGTCCCGGCTCCGCTCGCCACCGCCCCCGGTTGGATAGCGGCGATCGACCCGGTCGCCCGGCTGCTGCTTTCGGGCGTACGGACGACCGGCACGGCCGGCGGCGGCCGCCGGGAGTTCTACGGCGCCCGGGACCTGCGCAGAATCGTTGCGGTGCAGGGCCGGCTGGACGGGATGGACCTGGGTCAGCTCGGACCGGTCGAGCCACCGGTGCGATTCGGCTTCGGCTCGGTCCCACGGCGCCCGGCGATGGTGTCCGTGGTCACGACCGTGCAGGTCTCGGAATAGTCCGGCCGGCGCAACGCCTTGCCCTAGTTATGCCCCAACACCGTGCCGCCGACCGCGTCGACGCCTCCGCTCGCCCCCTGCCCGCCCCCCGCGCCGAGCGCGGCAGCACTGCGGAGCGTGGTCCGGCGGCGGCCCGATCAGGCTCGGTCGCCCTCACGCACCGGCAGATCATGATGATCCTGTCCGGCCTGCTGCTGGGCATGTTCCTGGCCGCGCTGGACCAGACCATCGTGGCCACGTCCATCCGCACCATCGCCGACGACCTGCACGGGTTGAGCATCCAGGCATGGGCGACCACGGCGTACCTGATCACCTCCACGATCAGTACGCCGCTGTACGGAAAGCTCTCCGACCTCTACGGTCGCCGCCAGTTCTTCCTCGGCGCGATCACCATCTTCATCGTCGGCTCGGTGCTCTGCGGCTTCGCGCATTCGATGTACCAGCTGGCCGCATTCCGGGCGATCCAGGGCATCGGCGCCGGTGGCCTGTTCTCCCTGGCCCTGACGATCATCGGCGACATCGTGCCGCCGAGGGAGCGGGCCAAGTACCAGGGGTACTTCCTCGCGGTCTTCGGCACCTCCAGCGTCCTCGGTCCCGTCGTCGGCGGCTTCCTCGCGGGGCAGTCGTCCATCCTCGGGATCACCGGCTGGCGCTGGGTCTTCCTGGTCAACGTGCCCTTCGGCATCATCGCGCTCGCCGTGGTGGCCAAGAGCCTGCACCTGCCGCACATCCGTCGCGACCACCGGATCGACTGGCCGGGCGCGCTGGCGCTGATCGTGGCGCTCGCTCCGCTGCTGGTCGTGGCCGAGCAGGGCCGCACCTGGGGCTGGCTGTCGGGCCGGTCGCTCGCCCTGATCGCCATCGGCCTGGTCGGCGTCGTGGCATTCATCGTCATCGAGAGCCGCTACGGGGACGACGCGCTGCTGCCGCTGCGGCTCTTCCGTGGTCGCACGTTCGGCATCGGATCGGTGCTGAACTTCATCATCGGCATGGGAATGTTCGGCGGCCTGGCGGCACTCCCGCTGTACCTGCAGATCGTCAAGGGGGCCAGCCCGACCAAGGCCGGTCTGATGCTGATCCCGCTGACCGCCGGCATCATGGCGGGCTCGGTCATCTCGGGTCAGACGATCGCCCGCACCGGCCGCTACAAGATCTTCCCGATCATCGGTTCGGCGCTGCTGGTGCTGGGGCTGGGGCTGATGAGCCGGATCGGGGTCGACACGCCGGTCTGGCAGACCATGCTGATGATGGGCGTCTTCGGCCTCGGCCTGGGTGGCAACATGCAGCCACTGGTGCTGGCCGTGCAAAATGCCGTGCCCCCGCAGGACATGGGGGTCGCCACGTCGTCGGCGACGTTCTTCCGGCAGATGGGCGGCACGCTCGGGACGGCGGTCTTCCTGTCGGTGCTGTTCTCGACGGTCGGCGACAAGATCGGCGCAGCGTTCCGCACCGTGGCTCCAACCGGTGCCTTCCAGTCCGCTCTTAGGGACCCGAAGGTGCTCGCCGATCCGCACAATGCCGCCGTCGTCGCCGGTCTCAAACACGGCGCCGGGTTGCCGGCCGGTGCTCTCGACGACACGTCGTTCTTGTCCCACCTCGACTCGCGGCTGGCGCGCCCCTTCCTCACCGGGTTCGCTCAGTCGATCGACTTGGTGTTCCTCATCGGCGCCGCGGTCCTCGTCATCGCGTTGA
>JAABUW010002755.1_pt1 | contig 26214 bp, 32 predicted proteins | sample 5560081 | NCBI WGS metagenome assembly JAABUW01 (sample SAMN10711882, study PRJNA513363) | rock metagenome | isolation source: Antarctica rocks | place: Antarctica: Victoria Land, Knobhead sud | reverse complement strand
CCTGCCAGAACCCCGACGAGAACGCTGAGGCAGCCGTCAACGAGGCGACCATCGAGTACGGCACGAACGCCTTTGGCCAACTCACGGGGAGAGCCAACATCGACGACATGGACGAGATGGCTCGCCTCGGTTGGGGCGACGACATGGACGAGATGGCTCGCCTCGGTTGGGGCACGGACAAGGTGGACCAGATGGCTCGAATCGGATTCGCACCGGGCGCCCTCGCCACATTCCTGTCGCTCGACGCCGGGACGCGCTCACTCGTCCTTCGATTGTTGAACGAGCCCACGGATAGCGACTTCGATGCGCTGAAATCGCATCCGGACGCGCGCAGCCTCGCTGAGTGGCTAACAACCCTGCCGTGGTGGACGAACTCTCCCCGCGAGGAGGAGGAACTTGCGGACTAGGTGCCGCGTGCCGTCAACCGACCTCGGACCCGTCGACTTCCTCGACGGCGGGTGGGTCCAGTTCGTGAACCCGCTGCCCGGCTGGGAGGCGTTCAGCGTCGACGTGCGGGCCGACCTGGTGAATGGGGAGCCTCGCATCACAGGAGTCCGGGTCGAGCCGCGAGAGGGCGCACGGCGGGTTGACGCGGTGCTCACGTCGTCCCGGTTGCGGAGGCTGCCCATCGCAGCACTCGCTCCGGCCGTCTATCACCTGACGCACCTCCGCCCCGACACGCTGCCCGACGCCATTGACGCGCTCGACGGCGCTGCGCAGGCCGTGGCCGCTGCTGGCCGACGAAAGGGCAGGAGGGCGACCACAGCGCAGGACGTGGCCACCGTCTACGCGAGCGCAAGGCTGCACGGGAAGCCGCCACGAGCGGCCGTGTGTGAGGCGCTCAACGTCTCCAGTCGGACCGCGGACCGGTACATCAGTCAGGCGCGACGGGCAGGCCTGCTCGCGCCGTACGTCGAAGAGGAGCAGTCATGAGAGTCACAGCACCACGAGCAGGAGAGCCGATCCGGATGACCTCGGCGGGCAACACGCCACGGTTCAGGGTGGTCATGGATGCCGGCCGCAAGGCGGACGGCGGGCGCCGACAGGTCACGAGCACCTTCGCGACGCTGCGCGCTGCAAGGGTGTTCGTCGCTGAGACGCGGACCGCGCTCGCCCGTGGCAACTACACCGCGCCGGCCGGGGTCGACTTCGATGCGTTGTGCACGGCGTGGCTTGCGTCGAAGGTCGACTGCCGGGAGAACACCCGTCTCGGCTACGCGCAGGTGCTCAAGCCGGTCAGGGCCAGGATCGGCGCCCGCAAGGTGCAGAGCATCCGCCTGCCCGACGTTGAGGCCGTCATGGCGGCGCTGGCGACCGAGGGAGGGCAGCGCAGCCGGCCGCTGTCGCACCGCTCGCTGGCCTACACCCTCGGCACCCTTCGCCAGGTGTTCGGCTACGCCGCCCGTGCCGAGCTCGTCGCCACCAACCCGGCACAGGCGGTCAAGGTGCCCGCGGCCGCCCACGACGACGGGCGAGCGCTGGCCGTGTGGGATCCGACGCAACTGCTCGCGTTCCGGGCGGTCGCTGACGCCGACGAGTGGGCGGGAGGCTGGCGGCTGGCCCTGTCGGGTCTGCGGCGCTCGGAGGTCCTCGGGATGGCCTGGGCCGCGGTGGACCTGGACGCGGGCGCCGTGGTCGTGCGAGCGGGCAGGGTCGCGGTCGACGGCTCACGCACGGCCGTGGGCGACCCAAAGTCCAGGGCGTCCCGACGAACCGTCCCGGTCGAGGCCATGCACCCGGGCACCACAGGCCTGCTGAGGTCGCTGTCTGCGCGGCAGGCGGCCGACCGGCTGAGGGCGGGGTCGGCGTACACCGAAGGCAGTCTCGTGCTGGTCGACGCGATCGGGCGCCCGGTGCGCCCTGAGGCGTTCTCGGACAGGTTCGGGGTGCTGTGCCGGGAGGCCGGGGTCCCGGTCGTCAGGCTGCACTCGGTCCGGCACTCGGTGGCGCTGATGCTGCACCGGGCCGGGGTCGCCCCCGCCGACGCGGCCTCCCTGCTCGGTCACTCCGTGCAAGTCCATCTCTCGACGTACGTCCCGCGAACCGAGCACGGCGCGCAGACGGCCGGGGCGATGCTCGGGCGAGTCCTCGGGACGGCGCTGTGAGCCGTTCGTGCGTGCAGTCTGTGACATTTCCGTGACAGGCGGACGTCCGCCAGCGGGAGAGGCCGCCCCCCGGCATCCCAGGAAACGGCCTCTGACCTGCGGTTTTCTGTCTCAACACAGAGTGCGCCCGGAGGGATTCGAACCCCCAACCTTCTGATCCGTAGTCAGATGCTCTATCCGTTGAGCTACGGGCGCCTGCCGACCCCGCCGGGAGGGGCAGGGACAATGACGCGCCAGACTACCGTCTGGGCACGGCCCCGACGAAATCGGCCGAGGCTCTGGCATGACCTCGTCAGTGCGAGAAGCTCTCGCTCGAAGCACTTGGCCGCGAGGCTCCTCACCACCCGGGAAGTTGCCGAGAAGCCGCAAGGCCCAAGCAGACAAGTTGCCGGTTTGTGATGGGTTTCACCTCGAGGGCGAGGTCCTCAGGCCCCATGGGGACGACGCCGGGCGTACCTTGATCTGATCGGGTGCTCAGCATGTGGACCACGCTGTCCCGAGCCACTCTGACTCACGGACCAGGTCAGCGAGACCTCGGCGAAAGGGAACGGTAAACCAGCATGTCGACCGACACCACGAAGCAGACCGAGACCTCCACGGACACACCCGTCGGGGGCACCACCCACGCCCGCCTGCAGTCCTGGGTCGACGACGTCGCCGCCATGACGACCCCGGACCGTGTCGTCTGGGTGACCGGCTCCCAGCAGGAATGGACCCGCCTGACCGACAAGCTGGTCGACGCTGGCACCTTCGTCCGGCTCAACGACAAGAAGAAGCCGAACTCCTTCTACGCCGCGTCCGACCCCACGGACGTCGCGCGCGTCGAGGACCGTACCTTCATCTGCTCCGTGGACGAGAAGGACTGCGGTCCGACGAACAACTGGATGGCGCCGGACGAGATGAAGGCCATCATGCGCGACCTCTACACAGGGTCGATGAAGGGCCGCACCATGTATGTCGTCCCCTTCGTCATGGGCCACCTCAACTCCGAGCAGCCGAAGTTCGGTGTCGAGATCACCGACTCCGAGTACGTCGTCGTGTCGATGCGCGTCATGGCGCGCGCCGGCGTCAACGCCCTGCGGCGCATGGAGGAGCTCGACGCCGACTTCGTCCCCGCGCTGCACTCACTCGGCGCTCCGCTCGAGGCCGGCCAGCAGGACGTCACGTGGCCGTGCAACGACACCAAGTACATCGTCCAGTTCCCCGAGGAGCGGATGATCTGGTCCTACGGCTCGGGCTATGGCGGCAACGCCCTCCTGGGCAAGAAGTGCTACTCGCTGCGGATCGCCTCGGTCATGGCGCGCGACGAGGGGTGGCTCGCCGAGCACATGCTCATCCTCAAGCTCGTCTCCCCCGAGCAGCGGACCCACTTCATCGCCGCTGCCTTCCCGAGCGCCTGCGGCAAGACCAACCTCGCGATGCTCGCACCGACCATTCCCGGCTGGAAGGTCGAGACTCTCGGCGACGACATCGCCTGGATGCGGTTCGGGAAGGACGGTCGCCTGTATGCCGTGAACCCGGAGTTCGGGTTCTTCGGCGTCGCCCCGGGCACGAACGAGAAGACCAACCCCAATGCCATGCGCACCATCGACCAGGGCAACTCGGTGTTCACCAACGTGGCGCTGACCGACGACGGCGACATCTGGTGGGAAGGCATGGAGAACACCCCGGACCACGCCACGGACTGGAAGGGCGACGACTGGACGCCCGAGTCCGGGCAGCTGTCGAGCCACCCGAACAGCCGTTACTGCACCCCCATCAAGCAGTGCCCCATCCTCGCGCCGGAGTATGACGATCCCCGCGGTGTCCCGATCTCGGCGATCTTCTTCGGCGGTCGCAGGGACAGCACGGTCCCGCTCGTCACCGAGTCGCGCGACTGGGTCCACGGCACCTTCATGGGCGCGACGCTCTCCTCGGAGACGACCGCGGCCGCGACGGGGGAGGTCGGCATCGTGCGGCGCGACCCGATGGCCATGCTTCCCTTCATCGGCTACGACGCGGGCGACTACCTCAGCCACTGGATCAACATCGGCAAGGACGCCGACGCGGCGAAGCTGCCGAAGATCTTCTATGTCAACTGGTTCCGTCGTGAGCAGAGCACGGAAGACGGTCCCGGGGCCTTTTTGTGGCCGGGCTTCGGCGAGAACTCGCGCGTCCTCAAGTGGGCCATCGAGCGCATCGAGGGCAAGGCAGCCGCGGTCGAGACGGTCATCGGCCACGTCCCGACGCCCGAGTCGCTCGACATCGACGGCCTCGACCTCACCCCGGAGGAGCTGGCCCGGGCCCTCGCCGTCGACAACGACGAGTGGGCCGCGGAGATCCCGCAGATCCAGAACTGGTTCGAGAAGTTCGGAGAGAGCCTGCCGACCCAGCTCTGGACCGAGCTCGACGGCCTCAAGGCTCGCCTCGGCGTGGCGTAGGCCACGACCGACGATCGCGTACCCCCTACCGGCATGCGTGAACGAAGCCCCCGACCACAGAGGTCGGGGGCTTCGTCGTGCCGAGCGACTCAGCGGAGGGTGCGCGATCTCAGATCGCGGTGACCTTCTCGGCCTGCGGGCCCTTCGGGCCCTGCGTGACCTCGAACTGAACCCGCTGCGCCTCATCGAGGGAGCGGTAGCCGTTGGACTCGATGGCGGAGTAGTGGACGAACACGTCCGGACCGCCACCATCCTGCTCGATGAATCCGAAGCCCTTCTCAGCGTTGAACCACTTCACGGTGCCTTGTGCCATGGGGATAACTCTTTCCTGATAAACCGGCGAGGTCCACAGGTCGTGGACCTCCAGCTGCGGTTTTCGACCCCCATCGGCGCCGGGACTGCGCCCGATGCCTAAAAAAGAAGCCCGCGCGATGGCGGGCAAGTCTTCGTCGTACGAGGAACTTCAACTGCAACCGGGGCAACCATAACAGAACCGGAGGGTCGTGCCCACCCGAGTCCCACAGGGTCTTCGGCGCCCTCGGCGAGGGGCTCCCCTGGCACCGTCGGAGCCCCTCGCATGCCCTCGGTCCAGCCCCCCGGCATACGCCCGGTTGCGCCTGCTGGACCTGAGGCTGCGATGTCGCCATGCTGGGGTAAAGCGCCACAGAGCGCCCACAGGAAGGGCACAGGAAGGCCATACCGTATGCCTAGCAGCAGCTCGCACTCTTGACCGCATGAACAACGCACCCGCGAGGGCCCCGAAGCTCCAGCGCCTGGACGGAACCGCGCCGCGGGTCCTCGTCGTCGACGACGAGCACAACCTCACCGAGCTCCTCAGCATGGCGCTGCGCTACGAGGGCTGGGAGGTGCGGTCCGCCGGTTCCGGGATGGCGGCAGTGCGGGCGGCGCGCGAGTTCGAGCCGGACGCGGTCGCGCTCGACATGATGCTGCCGGACATGGACGGCCTCGAGGTGCTCCGGCGGATGCGCGAGCACAACGACCGGATCCCGGTCCTCTTCCTCACCGCCCGCGACGCCGTGGAGGACCGCATCGCGGGGCTGACCGCCGGGGGCGACGACTACGTGACCAAGCCGTTCAGCCTCGAGGAGGTCGTCGCACGCCTGCGAGCCCTGATGCGCCGGACCGCCGTCCTGGCTGCCGATGACGAGTCGGTCCTCGTCGTCGGCGACCTCAGCCTCGACGAGGACAGCCACGAGGTGGTCCGCGGCGGTGAGCCGGTCAACCTGACGGCGACCGAGTTCGAGCTGCTCCGCTACCTCATGCGCAACCCCAAGCGGGTGCTTTCCAAAGCGCAGATCCTCGACCGCGTCTGGAACTACGACTTCGGCGGCCAGGCCAACGTCGTCGAGCTCTACATCTCCTACCTGCGCAAGAAGATCGACGCCGGCCGCGAGCCGATGATCCACACGATGCGCGGCGTCGGCTACGTCCTCAAGCCCGCCGGCTGAGCTGCGGCCTTCCCTATGACTGCAGCTGGTATGCCGTCCCCCTCACCTTCGCCGGTGGTGGGACCGGACGTGGGCGCGTCTCGGGCGGCCCCGTGGCGACGGCCCTCCGACTGGACCCTGCGCGCCAAGCTCGTGGCGTCGATGGTGGTCCTCTTCACGGTCATCACGCTGCTGACCGGCGCCGCAACGGTCTACGCCCTCAACCGGTATCTCGTCGGACAGGTCGACCAGCAGCTCGACAGCTACTTCCAGCGGCCGCAGGCCGACAGCGGGCCGCCGAGCGACCGACGAGGTGGCCGAGGCGGACCGGGCAACGAGGGGCTCCAGCTGGTGATCGCCGATTCGGGGGCCGTGCTGGTCAACTTCGCCACGGGCGCCGACAACGCCCGGACCACCCTGACGGCCGCCCAGGCGGCCCGGCTGGCGGACCCGGGGCTCGGACGGCAGGCAACGACCATCGACCTCGGCGGGACCCTGGGTCACTACCGGGTCGTGGCCGGTCGCGACCCGAGCAACACCGCGACCGTCGTCGCCGGACTTCCCGTGGGGCTGCAGGAACGCACCGTCAGCCAGCTAGCCTTGTTCGCTGGGGGCGGCACCCTCGTGGGACTCGGGCTCGTCGGGCTCATCGGGACGTGGCTCGTCCGGCGCAATCTCCGGCCGCTCGACCGGGTCGCCGCCACGGCCTCCCGCGTGGCGCACCTGCCCCTCGACTCCGGCAGCGTCGCTCTGGCCGAACGAGTTCCTCTGCAGGACACCGACACTCGCACGGAGGTGGGCCAGGTCGGGGCGGCCCTCAATGAGATGCTCGAACACATCGATGAGGCCCTCAACGCGCGGTTCGAGAGCGAGCAGCGCGTCCGTCAGTTCGTCGCGGACGCCAGCCACGAGCTCCGGACCCCTCTGGCGTCCATCCGCGGCTATGCCGAGCTCACCCGACAGGAGCCGGAACCGATCCCCCCCAACGTCGCCCATGCCCTCGCACGGGTCGAGTCCGAGGCGACCCGGATGTCGTCGTTGGTCGACGACCTGCTTCTCCTCGCCCGCATCGACGCCGGTCGACCCCTCGACCAGGAGCCGGTCGACCTCTCGGAGATGGTCGTCAACGCCGTGAGCGACGCCCACGCCGCCGCCCCGGACCACACGTGGCAGCTGGACCTGCCCGACGACCCCGTCGAGGTACGCGGCGACCGGGCCCGCCTGCACCAGATCGTGGCGAACCTGCTGGCGAACGCCCGCACCCATACGGCGCCGGGCACGACGGTGCGCACCCAGCTCGCACGTGAGGTTGACGGTGTCCGGATCAGCGTGCGAGACAATGGCCCCGGTGTCCCGGAAGCGCTGCAGGCCAATGTCTTCCAGCGATTCGCCCGCGGCGACACCTCCCGCAACCGCACGGCCGGAAGCACCGGTCTGGGGCTGTCCATTGTCGCCGCCGTGGCCCAGGCCCACGGGGGCACCGTAGAGATGACGAGCCACCCGGGCGACACGACCTTCTCGGTCCTGCTGCCTGCCTGACGCCGGGTGAGCAACGGGACGAACTCCCCTCGAGGTAGGTCCCTTGCTCGGCGTCCGGCTTTCGTCCCGCCTCCGTCATGCCGGGAGACGGGAGCGTCGAGCAGCGGGAGGGGAGACCCGGGCAGGCCTGCAGCCCGGCATACGGGTTGTCGCTAGTGGTCTTCGCCCGCTGGCGCCTGCGCCGTTGGCTCCGAGGGGGCGCGAAGCCGGCCGTAGAGCGCGACCGCCGGGGAGAGGACGAGCGCACTGACGAGCAGGGAGGTCGAGGTTGACGTCCGGTTGGCAAGGGCCCCGAGGGGCGGACCGCCGACGACCTGTCCGATGGCGTCGAGCTGGCCGTTCATCGAGATCACCGTCGCGCGCGAGCGCGAGTCGAGACTGCGGTTGAGCCAGGCGGAACGGATCGGAGCGGCGAGGGCTCCCGCTGCGTCACGACACCACAAGGCAGCCAGGACGAGCCACAGGTTCGCGAAGAGCGCCACGCCGACAACGGCGAGGATCTGGGTCGCGACGAGGACGGCGAGCAGCCAGCTGGGGTGGGCGGCTCGGACCAGACGGGGGGCGAGACGGTTGACCACCAGAGAGACCACGAGCGAGATGAGCGTCCCGATGAGAGCGAAGACCGTGAACCAGACGACCGGCCCGTTCAGCCCCGACCGGCTCGGCAACGTGAAGTCCGATAGGACCCGCACCGACCAGAGCCGGTCGACCACCTCGCTCGACAACCCGATGAACACGCTCACAAGCAGGAACGACCGGACCACCGGGCGCTGACGGGCCACCACGAACCCGTGGCGGAGGGTGTCGGCCATGCCCCGGAAGCTGGCCCGGTCACCGGGCCGGGCCCGCTCGAAGTGGTCTTCCGGCATCACGGTGAGGAGAACCCCGGCAAGTACGAGGAAGCCGGCACCCGACAGCACCATCGGGAGCCGGAGGGTGATGAGGCCGAGGGCCCCTGCGACCAGGGTGCCGAGGAAGCTCATGGTGAGGTGAAGCTGCTGCTCGCGGGTGAAGACGGCGCCGACTCGGTCCTCTCCGACCTCGTCGGTGACCCAGGCCTCGTCGGCGCCGGACGTGAAGGTGTAGCCGATGCCCCAGACCACCTGGGCCGACAGCACCGCGCCGAGCGTCGGGACGATGCCCTGGAGCAGCAGGGCGGCGCCGATGAGGACCACACCGATGATGATCGACAGGCGTCGGCTGTAGTGGTCTGCGACGACGCCGGTCGGCAACTCGAAGAGGAAGCAGGTGACCTCCAGAACCGTGCCGACCAGGACCATCTCGAGCGGGGTCAGCCCGACGACGGTGAAGTAGTAGACCTGGCTCAGCGAGAAGGCCAGGACGAAGAGGAACGACGACCCACCGCCGAGCAGGTAGTAGGCCCGGGCCGGGTCAGCCGGGCGCAGAGGGCGCCGAAGAAGGGACGACAGCACAGCAGCTCCTGAAATGGCTCACGAAAGCTGGCACCGGACGGGCGCGGTCACAGGTTGGTGACCACATCAACACATGACGTGCGGCAGCACGGCCCTGGCCCAGTCGATCTCGTCGCCCGCAGGCTTTGTCCAGATCGCTAAGGGGGCCGCGGCCTCGGGCGAGGTGCTGGCACGCTTTCAGGAGGTGGCTGACATGCGGCACACGCTATCGACCGGACGGCTGCGCCGCGAGCCGTTATGGCAACGCGCGCCCGGGATGGCCGGTCAGCGTTGGCGCGAACGGTGGGCCGCGGCCTTGACCCGGCCCTGGCACCGGACGGAGCAGAAGCGTCGGGTCCCGTTCTTGGACTCGTCGACGTAGACCCGGTCACAGGTCGGGGCGTCGCACACGCCGAGCCGGCCGCCGAGGTCGCTGCCCAGGGCCAGCGCCAGTGCCGAGGCGCACCCCGCCGCCCAGCCGACCACCAGGGAGTCGACGGCGCCGTGGAAGTGCAGGCTCCACCTGCCCTCGGCAAACCTGTCCAGCTGTGGCCGGGCCCGGGTCCGCGCCATGAGGGCGTTGACGACACCCGCTGCCTCGTCGATGTCACCGGCGTCGGCCGCCTCGAAGACGGCACGCAGCTCTGCCGCCGTCGCAGTGAGTCGCCGCGCCTGCTCCTGGGTCACCTGCGGAGGGGGACCCCCGAGAGCGAGGATCTCCGCGACGGCGTTGGCTCCCGTGCGGCCGGTCGGCACCTCCACGGGCAGTGTGCCGGCCCAGCCGGGCGTCAGCTCGTTCACGAGCCGCACCGTAACGGTGAGCAGTCGCAGGACGTGACTGTCGAAGTTCACTTGACCAGTTATCCTTTCGTGTCTAACCTTGGCCTACCATGACCGATCATACGTACTTCGCCAGTCATCCGGCATACCGGCGGCTGGATCAGTGGAGGTGACCGGCTCCCGCATGCGCGACCTTCCTCGGGCCGTCTGGGCCCTCATCCTGGCCCGGGCGGTCAACCGGCTCGGCGCGTTCACGCTTGCCTTCCTCGGGGTCATCCTGACCGTCGAGGTGGGGGCTCCGGTCACGACTGCCGGCTGGCTCCTCGCCCTCTTCGGGCTGGCAACGATCCCCTCACGGCTCGTCGGCGGCGCCCTCGCCGACCGGGTCGGGCGCACGACCACGATCTGTGTCGGCCTCGTCGGTGTGCTGCGGCGCAGCTCTGGATCGCTTCCAGCCACACGCTCATCACGGCGGCGGCCGCTGTCGTCGTGCTCGGTCTGTTCTTCGAGCTCTACGAACCACCCAGCCAGGCGATCATCGCCGACCTGACCGACGCCCGCTCGCGCCCTGCCGCATTCGGGCTGCTCTCCTCGGCGATGGCGCTCGCCGGGGTCGCCGCGGGACTGCTGGCCGCGGAGCTCGGCGGGATCGACCTGCGCTGGCTCCTCGTCGCCGATGCCGCAAGCTGCCTGCTCTGCGCCGCAACGGTGTTGCTCGTCGTCCGGGCGGACATCTCCACACCGGCCGGGACCAGCCACGTTGCGATGAGCGACGCGTGGCGCGACCGACGCCTGCTCCTGATGCTTACGGCCGGGACCGGCTTCGCGGTCACCTACCTCCAGATCACCATGTCCGTGCCGCTCACCCTGCCGGCACGCGGTCTTCCCACGGCCGACGCAGGCATCCTCCTTAGGTTCAAGGGGTCGAAGCAACACCGGCCTGTGGGGGTGACTGTAGTAGGTCGTTGAGAGCTTCGGCGGGGGTGCGCCAGCCGAGGGTCTTGCGGGGCCGGCCGTTGAGGGTGGCCGCGACGGCGTCGAGGTCGTGCAGGCTGTGCCGGGACAGGTCCGTGCCCTTCGGGAAGTTTTGACGTAGCAGGCCGTTGGTGTTCTCGTTGGTGCCGCGCTGCCACGGCGAGTGAGGGTCGCAGAAGTAGATCGGTAGGCCGGTCTCTAGTCGTAGCTGGGCGTGTTGGGCTAGTTCCGCCCCTTGGTCCCAGGTCAGCGACCGGCGCAGGTGCGCGGGCAGGGTGCTGATCTGTCGTGCGATGGCCGCGTTGACCGCGACAGCGCCGTGCCCGGCCAGCGGTGGACCGTTCTTCGCCGGCGGGGTGACGCGGTGGCCCTGCATGCGGGGCAGGTGCAGCAGCATCGTGAACCTCGTGCTCCGCTCGACCAGGGTCCCGATCGCGGATCCTTCCAACCCGATGATTACGGTCTCCTTCCCAGTGTCCTGGAACGGCCCGGTCGTCGACCTCGGCGGGCCGGGCGCTGATCAGGACCTGCTCGGTGACGAACTTCTTGCCTCGGCCGCGGGTGCGGGCCTGGGGTACTCGCAGGGCACGGCCGGTGCGCAGGCATGCGGTCAGCTCCCGGCGAAGCGCTCCGCGGCCCTGCACGTACAGGGCCTGGTAGATCGCTTCGTGGGAGATGCGCATCGAGTCATCATCGGGGAAGTCCGCACGCAGGCGGGCGCTGATCTGTTCCGGACTCCACACCGTGCCCCACCGCCGGTCCGCGCGCCGCCCATGGCGGCGTCCCTTCCACGGCACATTGGGTCCCGGAATCGGCCGGCCCTCAGGGTCGACGACGGCGCCCGCGAGGCGGTCCTGCACGTAGTCGCGGAGCCGGTCGTTCACGGTGAGCTTGGCGGCCTTGGGCCGGCGGGCCCGAGTCTCGGCGTGCCACTGAGCGACCGAGGCCCGGTAGTCAACCCGGCCGCCGCGGGTGGCCGCGTTGCGGCGCAGCTCCCGCGAGATCGTCGACGGCGACCGGCCGGTGGCGCGGGCGATGCCGCGCACCCCGTCACCGCTGGCCTTGAGCAGGGCGATCTCCTCGCGCTCGGCAAACGACAGGTACCGCCGCGAGGGCGGAGTCAGAACCATTGGAGGCATGCCGCCACCTTGGCGAAACCACCGCGACCCGACCGGCGTCGACACGCCCACAACGGTGGCGGCGTCCTCGCTGGAGAGACCCTCGGCCACCCTCAGCCAAAACTGTCGCTGCACCTCCCGTCCGTTCACTGTGGGACGACCCGGCGACCGCATCGGCGCCCGCCCAACCAAATTCGTCCGCTGCGCCAGATTCCGAGCCATCAGCAACTCCCTCGATCTCGAGGCGTTGCGACGACCACTTGAATCCGCCCAGTCCTTGCCATCCGCTACACCGAGCGCCTCGCCGAGGCAGGCGCCGTCGCCTCGGTGGGAAGCAAAGGCGATTCCTACGATAATGCGATGGCCGAGGCGTTTCAACTCCCTGTTCAAAGCCGAACTCATCCGCAACCGGGGCCCCTGGAAGAACATCGACGACCTCGAGATCGCCGTCGCCGAGTACATCGACTGGTTCAACTTCCGTCGCCTCCACGGCGAGATCGGCCTAATTCCGCCAGTCGAGTACGAGACCCAGCACCACAGCATCACCCTCCCCGAGCAACCCGCTCAACGGGATTTCAAAGCCTCCATCAAAGCCGGTACTTGACATCAGTCAGGAGAGCCGGTTTTCGACGACCCGAACCTGGTGTGTTGCGCCGGGTTGGCTCCGGTCTTGGCGTTGGCTGGGCGGTGCCGCCTGCCGGACCTGGTGGGCGCGAATCTGACCTTGCCGGCGCCCGGCGGGGTCAACGCCGCGGTGAAGTCCCGGCGCTGGTGGCCGGGATGGTGGCGGGGGCGGACTGCATCGACGATATGGATCTGCTGCGGCATGGGGGGATCGGCCGGTTGTTCACCGGCATCCGAGCACCGTCGACGTTGGGCACGTTCCTGCGCGCGTTCACGTTCGGGCACGTCCGGCAGATTGACGCGGTCGCCGCCGCCTTCCTCGTCGACGTGACGCGTCATGCGCCGGTGCTGCGGGACGCTGCCGCGGTGACCTTCCTGGACGTTGATGACACGGTCAAGGCCACCTACGGGTACGCCAAGCAGGGCGCCGGTTACGGGTACAGCGGCGTCAAGGGGCTCAACGCGCTGATTGCCACACTGTCCACGCCTACGAGTGCGCCGGTGATGGCGGCGGCCAAGCTGCGTAAGGGGTCGGCGAACTCGGCCCGCGGTGCGGCCCGGCTGGTCGCCGACGCAGCGCGCACCGCGATCAGGGCTGGCGCGTGCGGACTGCTGCTGGTGCGCGCGGACTCGGGGTACTTCCGCCACGACGTGGTCGCCGCCGCTCACCGCAGCGGAGCGAAGGTGTCCATCACCGCGAGGTGAACCCCGCTGTGCTGCGGGCGATCGCCAGTATCGAGGAGTCGGCGTGGGTCCCCATCCACTACCCGAAGGCGATCTGGGACGAGCAGGAGCAACGGCTGGTCTCCGACGCGCAGGTCGCCGAGGTTCCCTTCACCGCGTTCACCTCCCGCCGCCTCCGCGACCGCCTAGACGGGCGACTGATCGCCCAGACCGACACCGTCATGGACTCGGCTGCCACCGATCGTCTACGCCCACGGGCTGAACCTGGTGTTGATCACGCTGCGGGTGCACGCCCGCTCGGCCGGGAACCACTGGGCCTACCGGGTCAACCTCCGCCTCAAGCGGCGCAGCACGAAAGCTGGGCGGGGACGCGGCGGAACGAGAGCGCAACCAGCCGCAAGGCTTCGCTTATGGTCAGCTACGGCGCCCAGGTGTCGGCGACCTGGTCGACGGTCATCCGCATCGTGATCGCATATGCGCGGCGAGCATGATCTCCCCGGCGTTCTCCGGGACTGCCGCCACTTCGAGCACCCGACGAGTACCGGCGTCGATCACCAGTTTCATCGCGCCGCGGGTGTCGCGGTTGACCAGCGCGCGAGGCACCCGGACGGTCATTCCGGGCGGGTCTCCACCCCAGCCCAGAACGCGATGCGTCCTTTCACCCGGCGGGCGAAGGGCAGCGGGTGAGGGTAGGTCCACGCGGCGTCGGTCAAGTCCTGGCCGCCGACGCGGACCGTGTAGTAGCGGGCGATCCCCTTCCACGGGCATAGCGTTGTGGTCGAGGTCGCCACCAGCGTCCCGGAGGTTATCGACGAGGCCGGGAAGTAGGCGTTGCCCTCCACCAGGACGACGTCGGCCGAGGTGGCGAACCGGGTCGAGCCCACCCACGCCGAGCGGGTGACCGGGGTGCGCATCGCCCGCCGCACACCGAACCCCACCACGAGTAGTACGGCCACAGCGGCCAGCACGATCCCTTCTGAGGCGGGGTGCGCGAAACCGAGGACGGTCGGGCCCCGCAGCAGATCGAACCGGTCGAGCACCACTGTGGTCACGGCCGCGATCCCGAACCCGGCGACGCCGGCCGCGAGCAGGCGCGGGAGAGTGGCGCGGTCACCCCCGCGCAGGTCCTGCCCGATCAGCCACGGCCACGCCCCAGCGAGCAGCATGGGAGCCAGATGCCAGCTGGTGGTGGGCTGCCACACGGCCAGCAGTACCCAGAACACCAGCACGACGGCGCTCCACCCGGCACCGGTCCACGGCGACGCTCCGGGAACTGGCCCCGCACCGACGAGGGCCTCGGCCTGGTCTGGGAACTGGGTGCGCACCGCCGAGATCACCTGTGCCACCGAGGGATTGACCAGCGACTGGGTACCGACCACCACGGTCGGGACGGTCTCGTCGCCCCCGGTGGCCTCGCGCACCCGCGCCGCCGCGGCCCGGTCGACCCAGATGTCGTGCTCCACGGTCTCGATACCGGCCCGCCGCAGACCCGCCCGCAGCCTGCCGCAGTACGGGCATCCCGGTCGCCACAGGACCTCAACCCGGGCCGGTGTCGTCGTCTTGTCCACCGACTCGTCGGTCGTCTCGTCCACTACGTGTCCTCATCTCCAGCAGCGCCTGCCCTGTGCTGGGTAGGGAACCCGGACCGGACCGAACCGATTCCCGCCGTCAGGCCAATTCCCGCGCGCGCGGAGCACTGCACGGGGCGGGTGAGCGGCCATGCCGGTGATCTCGACGACGTCGCCGTGCTGATCGAGGTGTTGCGTCGACCGGTCGAATCCGCCCTGACTCCCGCGGTGTGATGGATCAGTCCGGCGAGATGCGTTGGGATTGAATCACTCAGGCTTGATCCGCGGAACCGTTGGGCTGCTGCCGAGCCGCTCCAACAGGGCCTCTTCCGAGCGGCGGGCATGCGCCACAACCAGCCGCCCCGCTGCGGTCGCGTCCCCCCTGTGCAGGGTGCGCGCAATCTCGGCGTGCTCCCGCACGGACTGTCCAGGACGTCCGGGCATGCCCGCCGAAGTGGTCACGAGCAACCGAATCTGGCCGAGTAGGTTGTCCGCCGCTCGGACTAGGCGCTCGTTCTTGGACGCCGCCCAGATTGCGCTGTGAAACTGGTTGTTGAGGTCGGCGTAGCGCGAGAGGTCGCCCGAACGGACTGCGGCCCGCTGCTTCTTGATGTTCGCATCCAGCTCGCTTGCTAGCTCTGTGCGGTCCGGCTGGTTCGCGGCCAGCTCAGCGGCGAGGCCATCTAGGGCTGCCCTCAAAGCACAAATGTCGCGAACGTCTTGGAGGTCGAAGGTGGGCACGAAGTAACCGCGCCGAGGGAGCGCCTCGACGAGACCCTCACGCGCCAGGGCCGCAAGGGCCACCTTGATGGGCGTAGCCGAAAGGCCAAGCTCATCGGTAAGCGGGCGGATAACCAGCTTGGTCCCGGGGGCGAAGTGCCCCTGGAGGATCGCCTGCCGGATCTCGCCGTACGCCTGCCGGGACATCGTGTCACGTTGCACCGCCATCATGTACACCTCTTAGCTCACTCTGAGCCGCTTTTCCAGCCGACGCGACAGCAGCGTCAGCGGGAAGCAGACGACGAAGAAAACAACAAGAACGGCGCCCAAGATGGCCACGGAGTGAGAGTTTCCTTCGCTGAGTGTCAGCCGTTCGATCGAGCGCTGGGAACTTTCGAGGATGTCTGTGACGCCGATCAGTGCCGCGAGCGTCGTGGACTGGATCAGGTTGGTCAGCAGGCCGACCATGGGTGGAAGGGCCCGGCGTACTGCTTGAGGCAAGATGACATATCGCATCGTTCGGAGCCATGAGAAGCCCAGTGCGCGACCGGCCTGGAACTGTGTCGCTGAGATCGATTGCACCGCACCTCGGACGATCTCAGCGACGTTCGCGCTGCCCCACAACGTGAGCCCGATCGCAGCGGCCAAGAAGATGCCGATGTCGATACCGATTGCAGGCAGCGCGAAGAAGATGAAGAAGAGGGTGATGATGATCGGCAGTCCCCGCCACAGTTCGACGTACGCCCGAAGAGCCAGGCGCACGGCGCGGGACGGCAAGGTCAGCAGCGCGCCGATCACCGTACCCAGCAGGATACTTGCGATCACCGAAAGCACCGCGAGCTCAAGAGTGACAACTAAGCCTTGGGCGACGTACCGCACGACGGGTTCGATCCAAGGCGCCATTAGCCCACCACCCCTTGAGTGGTCCGCTTCTCGATCACAGCGATGGCCTGCGAGAGCAACCAGACCAAGGCGAGGTAGATGATCCCGATGGTCAAGAAGACCTCAAAGACGCGGAACGTGACAGCGACGACCCCCACGGCGGTGTCGGTGAGCTCAGGAAAGCTGATGGCGATCATGAACGAGGAGTTCTTCATCACCGAAATCAAGGTGTTTCCGATGGACGGCAACGCCACCCGCCACCCGATCGGCAAAGTGATGTAGCGGAACGTTTTCCGCGTGTTGAAGCCCAACGCCCGGGCGGCCTCCGTGTATCCGTGCTCGACCGCTTCGAATCCGGCACGGAAGTTCTCGGCGTTGTACGCGCCGCCCCACAGCACCAGGGCGAGCCACCCGACGGTGAACCCCGATAGTCGCAGACCGATCAATGGCGCCGCGAAGTACAAGAAGAAAATTTGCACAAGCAGTGGGGTGTTGCGGAAAAATTCCACATAGACACGGACGAACCAGTGCAGGACGGGCACACGAAGCGCGGACAGGCCGCCACCGACCACACCGACGATCAGCGTGCCCACGATCCCGATGGCGCTAATCTCCAGGGTCCGGAGCAGGCCCTGCGCGAAGTCGTCCAGGTGCGCTTCGATGAACCCGAAGTCGAAGTTGATGGCGGCGGGCACGATCATCTCAACACTTGTACACGCTGCCTTGGGCGTACTTCAGGGAGTTGTCCGGCCGGGGGACGAAGTTCTTGAACTGATCCTGCACGGTCTTGTCCGTGACGGCCCCGGTGAACGCCTTCCAGAAGAAGTCCTCTTGCTGCATCTTCGCCAAGGCCGCGTCCACCCAAGCGGTAAACTCCTTATCGGCCAGCCGGGTGCCCATGCCCCACGGGCTGGCCGCCTGCGCCGTTCCCTTGACTTGGTATTTGTCGTTCTTCGAGGCGATATCGACCAGCAGTGTGTCGTCCTGTGCGAAGGCGACGCCGCGCTTTTGGTCCAGCGCGCTCAGCGCCTCGCTGGTCTGGTTGAAGGTGAGCTGTTTCGCCGTCGGTAGGCACTGTGTCATCCAGATACTCGCGGTCGTCCCCTTGATGGTGATGACATCCTGGCCCTTGACCTCGGGGAAGTCCTTGACCGGTGAGTCTTTCAAGACGAGGAGCTTCACACCGCTGTTGAAGTACGGCGATGAGAAATTGATCACTTTTGCTCGGTCCGGCGTATAACTCATCGACGCTACGATCAAGTCGATCTTATTCGCCTCGAGGTACGGGGTGCGGTTGCTGCCCGTCACACAGGTGAGCTTCACCTTGGCCGGGTCACCGAAGGCGTACGACGCCATCTTATGGACCAATTCAATGCCGTACCCGGCGTTCTTACCGCCGGCATCGACAAAGCCGAAGGGCGGATAGTCACACTTGACGCCGACTTCGAGTTGCCCCTTCGCCTTGACGGCTGGGGGCAACGGCGCCGAAAGCTGCACAGGCTCGCCCTTGGGAATAGCGGAGCTAGCTCCGCCGCCGGAGTCACCACCCCCGCAACCGCTGACGACGAACGCCGCCAGCAACGGCGCCGCCATAAGTACACCGCGTCTTCTCATTGCTCCCTGCCTCTCAAATGTGCGATTGCGCGCAACGGTGGACTACCGGAGCACCTGATGGAGAAATTTCTGGGTGCGGGCCTCGCGCGGACGGTCGAGGACCTGAGCAGGCGGGCCTTCCTCGACGATCTTGCCGCCGGCCACGAACACGAGGCGGTCGCCCAGCTCTCGAGCAAATCCCATCTCGTGGGTCACGCAGATCATCGTCATCCCGGATTTGGCGAGGTCGCGCATCACGTCGAGAACCTCGCTGACCAGTTCCGGGTCCAGCGCAGAGGTGACCTCATCGAAGAGCATGACGTGCGGGCTCATCATTAGGGCGCGGGCGATGGCGACGCGCTGCTGTTGCCCACCAGAAAGCTGTCTCGGGTAAGCCGAGGGCTTGTCGCCCAACCCAACCCGGACGAGCAGTTCCTGAGCTCGCGCCTGCGCCTCGCGGTTTGAGGTGCCGTTCAACTTGCGTGGTCCCAGGGTGAGGTTATCCATGACCGAGAGGTGCGGGAAGAGGTTGAACTGCTGGAAGACCATGCCGATGCGGCGACGGATCGCGTTGAGATCAACCCGGCCGGTGATGTCCGTCCCCTCGAAGAGCACCCGGCCCGCGTTCACCGTCTCCAGCTGGTTCACACATCGCAACAGCGTGCTTTTTCCGCCGCCACTGGGTCCGATGATGACTACAACCTCGCCGCGGCGGATTTTGAGGTCAACGCCTTTGAGCACCTCGATGTCGCCGTAGCTCTTGTGCACCGAATCCAGCTCCACGATGACTTCGGCCCGGTCTGGCGCCTGGGGCTTGCCGGAATCGGGGCTGGTCATTGGTCGTGCCGCATCGAAGTCAAAGAACTGGTGGTGATGGACCGGACGAGGTCGCCGGTTTCAAACCGCTCGGGTCGGAACAGGTGCATGCGCGGGTCCGGGTCGGCGTCGAGCACCGCACGAGTGAGGATCTGGCCAATGGCCGGGGCGAGCTTGAACCCGTGACCGGACATCCCGGCGGCAATGAGCAACCCACCGATCCCGGGTAGCGGACCCAGAAGCGGGAACCCGTCATCGGAGACATCGTAAACACCGGACCAGCTGGCGTGAACCTCGCCGTCGGCAACCGAGGGCAGACGGGAACTGGCACCCGCCAGCATCCGCTCAAGCTCATCGGAGTCGGCGGTCGACGGGCAGTGGTCGGGGTCGACGAGATCGGCTGCATCGCCCGGGTCGTTACTCCCAATCAGGGTCAGGTCAGTGCCTTCAGGGCGGGTGTAGACAAGGTTCACCGGGTCCGAAAAGACCGGACGGGCGGGTCGTCCCCGTTCCCGGACCGTGACAATCCCGTGACGGCTCGCCGTGATTGGCAGCTCATGGCCGAGTGAGGCGACCAAACCTGCGGTCCACGGTCCCGCCGCCGCCACCACAACGTCAGCCTGAAGGCGCTCATCTGGGGTCTGAACCCCAATCACGTCCGCCCCCCGACGCAGTAGCGAAATCACCGGGGTCCGAGGCCGATAATCGACGCCGAGCCTGCGGGCCGCGTCCAGAAAGGCCTGAGCCGCGCCAGGTGGGTCTGCATATCCTGCGGTCGGCTCGTACACGCCGCCGGCGATCCCCTCACTGTTGATCCCCGGCACCAGGTCAACCACCTCAGCTGGGGAGACCCATCGGCTGTCCACCCCCACATCAGCTTGGATCCTTAACCCTTCTTCCGCGACATCGCGGTTGGCCGCGGTCACGGCAAGCAACCAACCGCATTGCACGAAACCCGCCGTGGCTCCCACCCGATCGTGAAATGCAGCGTAGGTATCCCGACCCTGCAATGCCATCTGAACCAAGACGGGATCGGTGTAGAACTGGCGGACCACACCACTGGAGAATCCGGTGGGGCCACCGGCCACATGAGCCTTGTCGAGCACGGTGACCTGCTGGCAACCGCGGGCTGCGAGTTGGTAGGCCGTGCTGCAGCCGGTTACGCCGGCGCCAATGACGACCACTCGCCGGCCGGTCATTATCGTGCGCCGACGGGGACGTCTCCGTCGATGGAGAGCAGGGGTGGTTTAGCGGTCACCGCGTTGGGATACTTCAGGGCCGAGCCGGTGTTGAGCACGAGGACCTCCTCGCTACCGTCGAGCCACCCGCTCTCGCGTAGCTGGGCGACAGCCGCGAGGGTGGCCGCGCCTTCAGGGCAGAAGTAGGCACCATCGCTGCGGGCGCAGTCGGCCAGTTGGGCCAAGATCGCTTCGTCGCTGACGGCCACCGCGCAACCGTGGGTCGAGCGGATTGCCTCCAAGATGAGGAAGTCACCAATGGCCGAGGCGACATTGATGCCGAAGGCCACCGTCTGGGCGTCTTGCCACGGGTCGGCATGATCGGCTCCCGCCTCGAAAGCCCGAACGATCGGTGCGCACCCGGTTGCCTGCACCGCGACCATCCGCGGCAGCTTCTCGCCGATCCAGCCGAGTTCTTGTAGTTCACGCAGGGCCTTGATGATGCCGATCAGGCCGACACCGCCGCCGGTGGGGTAGACGATCACATCCGGGACCCGCCAGCCCAGCTGTTCGGCGATCTCGAAGCCCATCGTCTTCTTGCCCTCAAGCCGGTACGGCTCTTTCAGAGTCGAGACCGGGAACCAGTCTCCGTGGGCAACAGCGCGCCCCACGATGGCCCCCGCATCGCCAATCAACCCATCGACTAGGTAAAGCTGGGCGCCGGTGACCGCACACTCCTTGCGGTTGATCTCCGGGGCGTCCTTGGGCATCACGATCAGCGCCTCCATCCCAGCCCGGGCAGCGTAGGTGGACCAGGCCGCGCCAGCATTCCCGTTGGTGGGCATTGCGATCCGCGTAATGCCCAGTTCCCTGGCCCGGGAGATGCCCACCGCTGCGCCCCGTCCCTTGAACGAACCCGTGGGCAGCATCGCCTCGTCCTTGGCCACTAGGTTCGGGACGCCGATCTTGGCGCCATAACTTCGGCAGCCCGAAGATCGGCGTCATCCCCTCACCCAGGGTCACCACAGCCTCACTTGAACTGACCGGCAGCAGGGGGTGGTACCGCCACAACGAAGGCACCCCCGCGCTGATCTCCTCACGCGTCACCTCCTTGGCCACCGACTTCAAGTCGTACCGGGCCAGCAACGGAGAACCACACTCACACACCTTCTGCGGCACGCCTGCGTCGTACCTACGCCCATCCTTCGGGCACTCAAGATCGGTGAGATAACTGAAGCGCATGAAGACCTCCTGTGTAAGCAGGAACCGTTCTAGCACTAATTCGATCCAAAATCTAGCGGCCTGTGTTTGAAATGGTTTGACGGTTGGCTTTCTTGAGGATCTCGTCGGCGGTCTTGGTCCACACGAAGGGGTGGCAGCGGTCGTTCCAGCCGTCGATGAAGGCGCGGATCTTGGTGTTCAGGTCCTTGACGGATCCGAAGGAGCCGCGGTGGATGGCTTGGCGTTCGATGATGCCGAACCAGACCTCGACGAGGTTGAGCCAGGAGCCCGACGCGGGGGTGAAGTGGACGTGGATCCGCGGGTTCGCCTCCAACCAGTCGCGGACCTCTTGCTTCTTGTGGGTGGCGTAGTGTCCATCACCAGGTGCAGCTCCTGTCCGGTGCCGCCGTCGGGGTGGGCCTGGGCGACCTGCTTGAGGAACGCGAGGAACTCCTGGTGCGATGCCGCGGCTTGCACGCCGACGTCACGGTGCCGGTGGCGACCTCCAGGGCCGCGAACAGGGTGGAGGTGCCGTGCCGCTTGTGGTCATGGGTGCGCCGTTCGGGCAGCCCCGGCTGCATCGGGAACATCGGCGCGGCCCGGTCCAACGCCTGGATCTGGGACTTCTCATCCACGCACAGCACAATCGCGTTCTCCGGCGGCGCCAGGTACAACCCGACCACGTCGGTGACCTTGGCGACCAGCTGGGGGTCGGTGGAGAACTTGAACGTCTCGACCCGCCACGGCTGCACCCGTAGTCACGCCACGCCCGGGCGATCGCGCCGTTGCTGACCCGCAGGTGGCGGCCCAACAGCCGCGAGGACCAGTGCGTCACCCCGTACTTCTTCGGCGGCGGCTTTAGGGTCGTCGAGACGATTCTGCGGTGATCCACTGTGCGCGGCCGACACGAGCGCGGGTCATCGACCAGCCCGTCGATCCCCTTAGCCGCATACCGGTTCCGCTACTGGATCACCGTCGGGCGCGAGGCCCCCACGTTTTCGGCTATCGCCGTGTTCGCCACGCCGTCCGCGGCCAGCAGCACAATCCGTGCCCGCTGCGCCAACCCGGCCCGCACCGAGGAGGACCGTGTCAGCCGGGTCAGCTCCTCACGGTCACCATCACGTAACGCCAAGGCGGCAGCAGGACGATTCGGCATACCGATATCGTCCCGCATGTCGAACCGTAAATCTACTAACGACACGCGCCACTAGTGGGCGGAAGGACGCGCGCGCTCATCGGTACGTCCGGGCTTCCCGGAGCGTCTCATCGAACGAGCGCTCACGGCTTGAGCGACCGATCACCGGCATAACCTGGATGAGCGCGCTCGTGGACAGGAGCGGAAAGCTCGGCTGGTGCAGTGACGGACTGACTGGTGCCGAGGTTCAGGTTCGCCTCGCCATGGGCGTCAGGGGGCCCTCTCTTGAGACCGCGCGGCGAGTTGCTGGACCAGGCAGAGCTTGCAGTGTGCCTGCGCATTATTGGGGCTACCGGGCATGTGCACCCTCCACGCCAACTCCGCGCGCGAGGCGATCATCAAAATGTGCACGTTGCCGCTGTTGGCTGGCGAGAACATCGGCTCCAAGTTCGTCGTGCCCACGGTGGCGTCCTCGATCGACATCGTCATCCACCAGGCCCTCGAACGCGACGGGGTCCGTCGGGTGCGCGAGATCGTCGCCGTGCCCGGTCGGGTCGAGGGTGACGTCATCGAGGCCGCCGACATCTTTGTGACCCGGGGTGGCGCGCTGCGGCGGGCCGACGGGTTCCCGCCCCACCTCGACCGGTTCGAGCGGGCGGGCTACGACGTCCCGGCCCTGCTGGCCCAGGAGGCGTGATGCGGGCGATCCTCATCGGCCTACTGTTCGGTCTCGGACTCTTCTGCATCTGGTGGTCCTTCTGGCCGGTCGAGCCGGCCAACGAGCGGTCCACCCGGGTTGGTCTGCGGGCCCGGCTCGGCGACGACCTCGCCCAGGCCGGCTACGTCAGCGTGAGCGCTGGCAACGTCCTCACGGCCTGCGGGATCGGCCTCGTCCTGGTGTTCCTGCTCGTCCAGGCAAGCACCCATGTGGCGCCCGTGGCGCTGTGCTTCGCCGTGATGGCGGGATACGCCCCTCTGGGTCTGGTCCGCACGCGGGCGCGCAAGCGGCGGTCCCAGATGCGTGACCTGTGGCCGGATGCCGTCGACAACATCGGCTCGGCCGTCCGCGCCGGCCTGGCCCTGCCAGAAGCCTTGAGCCAGCTGTCCATTCGCGGTCCCGAAGAGCTGAGACCGGCGTTTGCGGCGTTCGCGGAGGACTACCGCACCTCAGGTCGCTTCCAGGACTGCCTCGACCGGCTCAAGGATCGGCTCAGCGATCCGGTGGGGGACCGCCTCATCGAGTCACTTCGGATCGCCCGCGAGGTCGGCGGCTCCGATCTCGGTCGCCTCCTGCGCACGCTGTCGTTGTTCCTTCGGGAGGACGCCCGCACCAGGGCCGAGCTGGAGACCCGGCAGGGCTGGACGGTCAACGCGGCCCGTCTCGCGACGGCGGCACCCTGGGTGGTGTTGGCCATGCTCTCGCTCCAGCACGACTCGCTCCAGGCCTTCAGCACCCCAGCCGGCGCCGCGGTCCTGGGCATCGGCGCCGGCGTGACCCTCGTGGCCTATCGTCTGATGATCCGGATCGGACGCCTGCCCGAGGACGAGCGGGTTCTGCGATGAACGCCCTCGGTCAGCTGCTCGGGGCCGGCTGGAGCTGGCCGGGCGCGGGTCTTGGCCTGATGCTGGCCGGTGGTGTGGGGCTGTTCCTCACTGGGCTGCCGGCCTCACGCCGCACCGGGCTCGAGGCACGGCTCGAGCCCTACCTGCGAGACACGCCCCGGCCCTCGCGCCTGCTGGCGGCCGGCCGGGCCGCAGGCGTGCCGGGGCTCGGCATCTCGCGCATCTTTCGTCCGTTGCTGTCCGACTCGGCTGCCGTCGTCGAACGGATGCTCGGCGGCGCCGGATCGGTTCGACGACGGCTGGGGCGGGCCGGCCAACCACCGGACGTCGAACGGTTTCGGGCCGAGCAGGTCATCTGGGGAGCGATCGGTGGGCTGGTCGGGATCATCGCGGGAGCGCTCGCGGTCGTGGCCCGCAACGCGCAAGCGCTCCCCGTCGTCCTCCTGGTGTTCTGCTTCTCTGGCGCCGGCATTGTCGCCAGGGACCAGTGCCTCACCCACGTTGCCAACATTCGTGAGCAGCGGATGCTCACCGAGTTCCCCACTGTCGCCGAGCTTCTCGCGCTTGCTGTGAGTGCGGGAGAGGGGGCGACCGGCGCCCTCGAGCGCGTCTGCCGGCTCTCGCGCGGTGAGCTCTCGATCGAGCTCGCCGCCTGTCTGGCCGACGCCCGAGCCGGTGCAAACCTCCCGACGGCGCTCCAGGGGCTGGCCGACCGGACCGGCCTGGTCAGCCTGTCGAGGTTCGTCGACGGCATCGTCGTCGCAGTCGAGCGCGGAACCCCGCTCGCAGAGGTGTTGCGGGCCCAGGCTCAGGACGTGCGCGAGGCCGGACGCCGCGCGGTCATGGAGTCGGGCGGCAAGAAGGAGATCGCGATGATGGTACCGGTTGTCAAGTGGTACCCTTCCAGATATGAGGGCAGCGATCTACGTGAGGCAGTCGCTCGACAAGAGCGGCGAGGCACTGGCTGTTTCCCGCCAGCGAGCCGAGTGCCAGGAACTTGCCGACCGTAGCGGCTGGGAAGTCGCCGAGGTCTACTCCGACAACGATGCGAGCGCGAGCAGCGGCAAGGTCAGGCCCGAGTGGGCGCGGCTGCTGGCCGACCTCGACGCCGGCCGGCATGACGTCCTGCTCTGCTGGCACACCGACCGCCTGTATCGCCGCCTGCGCGACCTCGTGGACCTCGTAGAGATTGCCGAGCGTCGCTCCCTTCGGATTGCGTCCGTCCGGGCGTCAGACATAGACCTGTCGACGCCGGCCGGCCGGATGCTCGCAGGGATGCTGGGCAGCGCGGCACGGTACGAGGTCGAGCAGAAGGGTGCGCGTCAGGTCGCCGCGAACCGTGCGAGGGCCAAGAATGGGCTGGTGCTCTGGTCCCGCCGTCCCTTCGGCTTCGACCGCGACGGCTCAGCGGTCCGGGTGGTCCGCTCGGAGGCGACAGAGTTGCGCGGGGCCGCCCAGAGAGTCCTCAAGGGTGCGACCCTGGCGAGCGTGGCGGCCGACCTGAACGCCCGCGCCGTGACGACCACGACAGGCGGTCCCTGGACCGTCACGAGCATCAAGAGGGCGCTGTTGAGCCCTCGGGTCGCCGGCCGCGTCACGTCCAAGGGCGAGGACTACGGCGCCAACGGTCTGGCCATTCTTGACCCGGACACCGCCGACCGGCTCGCCGCGGTTCTGCGCGACCCGCGGCGCAAGATGGCGCCGTCGACTCAGGTCAAGTACCTGTTGAGCGGCCTCGCCCGGTGTGGTCGTGACGGGTGCGCGGACGCGGTGATGTTCGCCACGACCAACCCCAAGGGGGTGGGGGTCTACCGATGCCGTAGCTGCTACGGCTCTCGCCGCCTGGACCTCGTCGACGAGGTGATCATGGGTGTGCTGCTCGCCCGGCTGACCCGCCCGGACGCCGCTGGGCTCCTCGACCGGGACGTTGACCTCGACGGACTCCGGACGCACGTGGTGGAGCTGCGCAGCCGGCGCGACGGGCTCGCCTCGCTGCTCGCTGACGGGCTGCTGACCCCCGAGGCGGTCCGGACCCAAGCGCAACGGCTCACCGACGAGATAGGCGGCCTCGAGCGGCAGGTGGACGCTGCCACTGGCACGAGCCCGCTCGCGGTCGTGGTCGACTCCGACGACGTTGCTGCCGCGCTCGACCGGCTCCCGCTGCTCGACCTGCGCGAGGTCATCCGGACGCTCTTCACTGTGCGGATCATGCCGGCCGGCAAGGGCGTGCGCTTCGACCCTGAGCACGTCCATATCGAGTGGAAGGTTTCTCTATGAGCCCCGCGAGCGAGGACTGGTGGAGCACTCCAGCCTCCCGGTCCTACAAGCAGCGCCTCAACGCGTTCGTGCACGTCCACCGGGACGACGGATCTTCTCAGGCCTTTGGTCCCGACCACGACGTGCCCGATTGGGCCAAGGATAAGATAGGCCGAC